>ERZ779829.676-NODE-676-length-14479-cov-1.920896_pt1 | contig 14479 bp, 15 predicted proteins | sample MGYA00511562_ERZ779829 | MGnify/ENA primary metagenome ERZ779829 (study PRJEB29588, sample SAMEA2151677) | human gut metagenome | biome: human gut; feature: human-associated habitat; material: faeces | place: Denmark | collected 2008/2010 ... | reverse complement strand
GGGCAGACGTGCCGTAGAGCAGGGCGGTGTTGCTGTGGACGGCGAGAAGATCGCAGATGTCCAGATTACAATTCCAGAGGAGAAGTTCGACGGAGAGGGCGTTGTTGTGAGACGTGGTAAGAAGAACTTCAGGAAGGTTAGTAAGTAAGGGATATTTGCTGACATTTGCAGATGCAAATTTGTCTAATTAGCATGCTTAAAAACGCAAAATAGCAGGAAAGTACAAAACTCTCCTGCTATTTTACTTTTGAGTCAGCTATTATACAATGTTAACTTAATGATATTGGTTGAAAGGATCACCATTTTCGATGAGAAGATTGCGGTGAAATTGAAATCCGGTCTTCAGATGGAAGTGGAAAAGTAAAGAAAATATGTACACAAAACGAAACCCGGAGCCGACTTTTTAGGTCAGTTCCGGGATTTCTGCATATATAGGGTCTGCTGAAAAAATAGAAAATCAGAGATATAGAGGGTAAACGCGAGCATTTGAGAAAATATATGGTATTGGCTATACCCCAGATTTGAGGGGTAATCTTGGAAAAGTGCCCATTTGGGGGTATTCTGTATTGTCTTGAATTACCAGAAGGTAAGCACTGCATTTCTACTTCCGTGATTAATTCGCACAGAAACCGTTCAAATACCTATTTTTCCAATATTTTAGCAGTACCAAGCGAAAAATGGATTTTTCAGCAGACCCTATATAGTGCATTAAAAAAACTTGTTCTAGGATTGATGTATGATTTTTGTGTCAGCAAGTTCTGGTGTTTATGTCTTTAACTACAATCCAGGTTGGATATATGTTAAAAAAATGAATTCTTGCAAGCTGATAGGATATATACAGAAGGGATTTATCGAAAGAAAAATCACTTCTAAAAGCAAGGCAATTCATCTGCATCGTCTTGAAACTATTAAAGAACGTATGAATCGTATTCTTGCTGAAAATACTGGTAAGTCTGTTGAGACTGTTCCGGAAGATTGCGAACGTGATAATTTTATGACAGCTGAGACAGCTATGACCTATGGATTGATTCGGTATGTATTAAACGTGCTAGTTAAGCAAGATGGCCTTAAAAAAACGTGTCCTGCTTATCTGGTAATCTAAGTATGGACTTAAGGAACACACTTTGATTATCATAGAAGACGCATGATAAGAAGATGTTCTAAGCAATCTTTTAGAAAGGAGACACAATCTATGGAACACACATGTAGATGCTGCGGCGTATCTGGCAAGGTGACTTGTCCCCGTTGCGGAGGAGATGGAAAAATCCAGGGCGAAACTTGTTACTACTGCCAGGGTGATGGCAAGACAGAATGCGAAGCCTGTGATGGAACAGGCACGGTAAATAACTAGACGTTTTGGCGGAAGCTATGAATCTTCCAGATACAATGATGGCACACTGGAGACCGATATTATGAATGCTGGCAATGGTATTTGGGCAACCAGCACTGGAGGACTCTACAGAGAAAGTGACAGTAGAATCGATGTCTGAGGTCCTGGTGATTCCTCTGGTCACTATGATCACTACTATTATAACGGACTCGACGATTATGCAATGCACCGGACGATCGTCACGACTAACAAATCACAGGGCAGGAAGTTAAGGATCAGCTTCCTGCCCAGAAGAAAAGGAGGAAGCAAGTATGAGCACTGTTACGTGTCCACATTGTGGATTCATTGCACATAAACTCTGCTCCGATGGTAACCGTTGGAAATACGTATGTGAGCGTTGCAAGACAATTTTTATAATTGACTAATTCAAACTGTACAAATGAAAGGAAGTGATACTCATGCTGATGACTGCGGCACAGTGGAATCTTCGACAGGAGAATGAATACAAGGCGATGTGCGCATTCCCGATTAACAAGCTTTTTAGTTGGAAAGTAGCATCAGGTCAGAGCGTACCGCGTTGTAAAGCATATCGAATTACATACAATGTCAAAACTATGGTAAAGGATGGAGGCAGATTAAAACCTCAGGAAAAGACAGAAGTTCTTATTACTTTGTCTGATAGTCCTGGTGGTGCTCCTACCGCAAGAATTGTTGGTGGAAATGTTCCGTTTCATCCGAATATCTATAGCAATGGTAATTTTTGCTTGGGCGATATGTGGGCAAAAGAACCTATTCTTTGGAAACTTGTAATTAACATTGGCAAGGTTCTGGCCTTTGATCCGGCACACACTAATCCAAATAGCCCGGCAAATAGGTATGCTGCATCAGACTGGAAAACGAAACAGTCCGATGTTTGCAAGCACTATCCATGTGGAAATATTAACTTCCCACATCCTGTGGGATACTAACAAAAGGAGGAACTATTATGAACGACATTACTATTATTATTCGCTATGGTGGCGAGAAACAGTCTATTCCTACTCAGGATAACATCATTCTGGATGACCTGCTTCAGCAGCTTGGTGATCGCGGCAGTCTTCCTCAGGGTCAGAGTTGGGTTGTAACTAAGATGGGCGGCGATGTTTCAATGGATCTTGGTCGTTCCCTAGCAGACAACGGAATTGTTGATGGCGATATTCTTGATCTGGCACTGCCTACCAAAGCAGGATGTAATCCTAACTAAATATCATGTGGGTGGTTAGGTACATTGACCACCCACCCCACAATGGGGGTGAGAATTATGTATAACACAATTGAAAGAAAGACTGATCGCCAGGAAAGAATTCCACACTTCAGTCAGGAAGCAATTAGGGATACGAAAATTGCAGTCATCGGTGCTGGTGCAACCGGAAACGAGGTGCTGAAGTGTCTTGCACTTACTGGATTCAGATATGTTTTTATTACTGATATGGATCATATCAGTACCAGTAATCTTTCTCGAACCGTATTGTTCAATGAAAGCGATGTCGGAAAGCGAAAAGCTGTGACTGCAGCTGATCGTTTCTGCGGAATGTGCATTGATGATAGTCCAGCTGCAGACTATTTTGACGGAGACCTTTGTCACGGACTTGGAGAAGGAGTAATTCGACACTGCGATATCGTTATTGGCTGTGTGGACAATGACCAAACACGTTTGTTCGTAAGCAATATTTGTCAGCTTCTGGGCAAACCATATATTGATACCGGAATCGGTGGTCTCAATTGGAATGTTTTTCCTACTTCCGGAAAAGAAGATTGCCCGTGCTATGCATGTACATTAAGCCAGAGGCAGGAAGCCCGAGCGCTTAATCGTATCCGAAATTCATGTGATGTGACAAGGCGTAAAGCTGCAAGTGCGGGTCATGTTCCTACTATTGGTGTATCTGCTTCAGCAGCCGCTGCATTAGCTGTACAGGAAGCTATTAAAATCAGCCAGCACCGATTTGATCCTGAAAGCAAATTTTGCTATCCGAGATATGGTGTCCTCCATCTCTTCGATGCTGAAGAAAATGTCTTGAAGAATATAAAGTATGATTATGTAAGGCATGATTGTGAGCATCATGATTCGTATGACAGTCATGGTGGTGTGATTGAAACACCTATGTCAGCACATTGGAAGCTGAAGGATGCTTTACTGTGGGTACGCGAACACTACGAGAAGCAGTACGCCATGGCGTTGTATAAGGATAATGTCTGTGCTGATCGAAGCTTTATCACAAGTGCGTTCTGTGTTCATTGTGAGAAGGAAATCCATGTATTCAGACCACAACCTTTGCAGGACGAGGATCTGCTTTGTACTGAATGCAGATCTGCGGGTAATACTCCGATTCTTCCGTCAAATGCAACTATTAAAAACTGGTTTGCAAATAATGATGAAACCAGACTTCTGGAGATGACGCTTCTGGAATTAGGTGTTCCGCTTATGCATATTCTGGAGTGTGCACCGGAAGATGGTCAAGGCGACTCTCTTTATCTTGAATTGACTGGAGATATTGGCGAGGTAATGCCTAACTTATCGAAATAAGAGAAGGGGGAGACGAGAATGAACCATGAACTGGTTATTACCGAGGGCGATTTGAGAACACGTTTTAATAATGAACGTGACATGGTCACCCTGAGTCCCTACAGGGTTGGTGATCGTGTGGTTAGGTGTTCATCATGCCGAACGATTGTAAAATCAGAGTTCGTATCTGGTGGGTGTCCTATTTGTGGGCATTCTCCGTTTCTTCCAGCTCCGGTAAATACGAGGGTTGTTGGAACATCGGCAATTGAAACAAGATCCCTTACATCACTGTTATTGCTCTTGCTTCTTTCCGCCGCAGTTTCACTGCTTCCATTTACTTTTTCAAGTATGGCAGAGTTTCTCTACGAAGTCACTTTTGGAATAGGGCTCTGTTACAGTATGCTTTGTGTTGGGGCAGTGAGTGTTGTTGCAGCTTTGATTACTTATAACAATAGTAATGGAAGAAGAATGTGGCGAAATGCGGACGGTGGGGTTCTGCTGTTGTTGATCCCGGCAGGGGCACCTTATTTGCTATTGGCAGCAATCTGGGCGGTGATTTTTGTGCTTTCAATTATTATAGCAATTGCATGTATTGCATTTGTTTTTGGCATTATTGCTTGTATGTTTGAATAAGGAGGATTGCGGTATGGATGCATACGATATTCGAGTCACGCAGAAACAGCGTGTAGCAACTGGAACCGATAACTGGATTAGCACTTCACCACGCATGCTGGTGTATACGCCCTATGCTGCCAAACGTCAGATGGAGATTATTGGATGGAAGGATAATGATTTTTTTAAAAATCGAAAAGAACAGGGTGGCTGGCTTCTTGGATATTATGTATTTAACGAGGCTGGAATTCCTGTTCAAGGAGAAGTAACAGAAGTGTTAGAGGCTGTTACTGAGTGTAGATTACCAGGTTATATCGAGTGGGATGCACTGGAGGAAATTCGACTTCAGCAGACCTTTTTTCAGATGAAAGATAATCTGGCTAAAGTGGATCCGGTTGCGGCTGAAAAACTTTCAGTATTGGGTTGGTGGCATACCCATCCTAATTCTTTGGATGTATTCCTTTCATCAACAGATATGGAAACGGTAAGGCTTAAGTACTATAAGCCGGAGAAATATAGTGTTGTCTTAAATCCGCATCGAGGAACATTCAGAGCCTTTGCAGGTGTAAATGCAGTAGAGGTTCCGGTAATTATGTTGTTGTCTCATAATAGCGAAAACCAGTCGAAAGGCAATCGCAACAGCAAACCGAACAAAAATACAAGCAAGCGAAAGAAACGTCGAATGAAGAATAAGAAAAGGAAGTGAAGGACATGTCTCAACAGGAAAGAATATCTCCTAGACCTGGATTTAAATATAAAGCTCCTCGCCAGAGGATTCTTCCTCGCGAGGATTATAAGGCTCCAACACTTCATACACGAGCACTTCCATCCAGTAGTGTAGTAAAATCAGTTGAAGCGGAATGGTGTCCTGTATGCCTTGGACGCAGTATCAGTGAACGTATGGTATCCGGTAAAGTCGTTTGGCATTGCGACATATGTGACAATGAATGGTGATGCTGAGGAAAGGAGTGAGCAGTTTCATGATTGCACCTACACATTATCGATCCTTGCTTACTCCCGATGAGCAGGAGATGTATAAAGCTATCGTAAATGGTCTTATTAGGTACGAAAATTCAATCTGTATCCCTCAAAGTGGTGCTGAGCATGAGAGAATTCATAGAGTTGTGAAAGCAATACATTTAGATCATCCAGAACTGTTTTTCATAGATTTTTGGAGTTATCAGCTTTGCCAGAGTTTTCTCACGTTTGGAACAAGAATTGATTTTCAAATGTTGCTTGAAAGTGACATCGCGGATTCCGTAGCCAATACACTTTCATTTCGAGCTGCTGAACTTCAAAATAAATTAAAACCTGACATGAGTTTAGAACAGCAGTATTATCATGTTGTGAGGAATATTGTCACTGCAACGACTTATGTTGATTCTGGCAGCGGATTTTGGGATCACACTTGTGTAGGACCAGTATTAAGAGGCAGCGGCGTTTGTGAAGCTATTGCAAAATTATTTCTTTTCTTTTGCCAGAGACTACAGCTTCCCTGCGCAATTATAACTGGGACATTAAACGGCAGCCCGCATGCATGGAATATGGTTGAGCTGAAAAGTGGAATACGATATCTCGATGTTACTGGTTTGCTAAACGTAGCAAGTAGTTACCCGCTTTTTTCATTTGTTGTATTTAGAACCGAGAAACAGCTTTACCAAATGGGGTATAAATGGTGACGTCATATATGTAAAGTGTATCACTGAACGCTGTACGGGGAGGGGCTGAATGAAAATATCGAATTGGTGTCCAATGTGTGGAAGCCACTCTTGGAGATGTATCAACGTTTACCATTCCGGGTATTCTTTGGGAAAAGGATTATTCGGGTCATTGATATTTGGAAAAAGAGTTGGCGGATTACTTGGACTCACAGGGAAAAAGAAGAGAACATACGCTTGTCAGGAATGCCGTTTTGTAATGGGTTATCAAAACTGACTAAAATGATGTGATGAGAGAGGCGTATATAATAATCTTACAATTGATGGAGAAAGGATGCGATAAGTGAAATGAACAAAGCAGAAGAAAACAAGTCGATTTCTTATGCAGAATGTTTCAAGCAGATTGGTACTACTCACTTGAATCGTAATATGGATAGTGATGATGTGATTTATACCAGTGAAAAACCACAACTCTTATTTTATGGACTCGCTGATGGTCAATCAGGGAAAAGATACTGCAGACAAGGTGCAGAGACGGTATTGGAAGCCATTGGAGAGTATATACAGGACAGAAAAATCCATGATTTATCTCAGCATAGACACATAGATGAAATCCAGTATGAGATTATTCGAATTGTGAGAGAAAAACTTGAAAATCTGTCTCTGGAAAATCAGGTTAAGACAACAGAATTTGCATCAACAATTCTTGCTATGGGTATTGATCCTGCGACAGGGCAATATATGACGATTCATTTGGGTGATGGTGGGGTTTTGGGAAAACGAAGTGATGGATCTTTGAATTTAATTAGTGCACCTGAGAACGGAATTACGAGTAAATATACATGGCTGACAACTTCTGAAGGTGCATTGTTGCACTTAAGAATCGGCTTTGGTCAAATCAGTAATTATAACCAGGTGGTGATGTTTACTGATGGTGCCGAGGTCATCTGTAGGGGGACAAATATTGGTGTAGATATTCGCAGAATATTAAATGAAAGCGGAGAAGCGTCACAGCTTGCTGAAATGATTTGTGACAGCAGGCCTTCAGATGATGCGACATTTATCTCTATCGATTGCAAGAAAATGTCAGAAAATTTGAAGGATAAGTGGCTTGTATAGTGACATTTCGACCTAACTGTGATAGAATAAATGATAACAATACCCAGAGGTGAAGCAGATGAAAATGAATTATACAGAGGCGGCAAAAGAAAGGTGTTTTTCGTTAATCGACACAGAAATTGACAATATTTGGGATGACATTGATAGCATGCCGGAAGACACAGACTCAGAAAAATGGAAGAAGAAACTTACAGCAATTGCTGCAGAATATTCACTTTCGAGCCGCTTTGCATTGATGCGCATTTTTCAGGGGCAGGTTGTAGATGCACGAGAAATTGAACGTGACAATAGTACGGGGTTCGAGATTAAGTTTAGTGATGGGAGCGTAGGAGTATTTAAAGATATATCCATTGAGCACGCTGCGGTCATGAAACAAGATGAGTTGGATCTTTACGAGAAACTGATGATGGATCGCGCCGCTCGTCAATCTGGTGCAGATTATAAATCTGATTTAAAACTTGTCCAAAAAGCTCTTCAGAATCATCAGAAGAAGACAACCTTGCTTACCAAAGAAGAGGCTATGTCACTGGGACATATTATCGGTCTGACTCTGAAGGAAATGGAATGGTTCTTACTTAGAGTTTTTAATGTTGACGGAGGATTTCGCTTTAATTCATCTGAGGATTTGATTGATGCGTATGTATTCTTGAGGGCGGAGAATCTGAAGACGGGTATTTCAGCGGCAGAGTTGAAAGCTATTTACAATTCAAAGTATGGTTCACATAGTAAATTGCCTCATGATGAGTATCTAGACTGGACACAGGATAATGGTTGTTCGCTTCCGGAGAATGTGCGTAACTGGTCTTCTGATGACTGTGATGAACGGTTCATGGAATGGATGGGGGTAAGGGCAGAACATCTTGATCTCCCTTCCGCTACAGCCCTTCGTGTTTACAGAAATCTTGCAGTATTTGCTTACAATCTGGCAAACCAGACGGAAGATGCCCCTGACGTTGATATTCTTCATGACATCGGGATTGGCAGTGAGACAGATTTTGTACGTTGCATCAGAGAGATCGTATCGTCAAAAGAGTATGCCGATCAAACACTTGATGCACTTTTTTACGGAGATCAACTGTCAGAGAAGAAGTGCAAAGAAGTTGCATCCTCAATATTATCTGAAAATATTGACCTCTCGTTCTCGGAACAAACAGATAAAGTTAAGGCTTATCATGTGATAGATGTATTGCCAAATGGTAAAATGTCGCTAGGCGATAGATACAAGTCAATAGGAGCACGAATACAAGATTTATTATTAGGCAAAGATATTGATGTTGAGAAAAATGATATTCTCTACTTGCTCTGGTTTGTGGCAAATTTGTGCTGGTTCCAAGGTCGAAGTAATCCTAATACAGATGGGCTTACAACCCGACTCTTCGATTTTATTGATGCGGCTGAAAACTGCTTGGATAAAGCTGGTCTTCCTAGGTTTTATCCGGCACATTTGGTTGAGCAGAGTATGATGCTTTCAATCATCTATGCGTATGCTGGTCCTGAAAAATGTGTTCCTGCTGAGGTTTATGAGCAAGTATGTAGTTCAATTATTGAAAGAAGAGCTAAGCATACAAACAGAAAGAAATCGGATAATAAACAACAATCCTTAGGAGGTAATGTGTATGAACCGAACACCATTGCCTGAAAACTATCCTCTCTATATGGAAAATGGTGGAGAGTATATCATAAAGAGGAAGATCGCAGAAGGTGGTTTTTCTCTCGTATACGAAGCTGAAACCCTTGGTGGCACAGCCCCTGTGGTAATTAAGGAATACTTTCCGGCTGAGGGAGCATTCAGAAATACCCAGAATAAGGTATTGCCACTGGTTGGTTATGAAGATAGCTTTCTACGGAATCTTAATCAGTTTAATAGTGAAGGAGTAGCCGGAGGACAAGTTGCAAAGTATACTTTTCAGACAGTATCTTTCTTGTTGTGTGGAAATGGATACGCTCTAATGCAGGAAGAGAGCCAGGATATGGTTTCTATCTCTGATTTGGTGGCTAGTTGGTCAGAATCCCCCCCTATTCCTTACACTGGAAACTTAAAGGACGCAGACCCTGTTTTCACAGATTTAACCAGATTAAAGTATTCCCTTCATATCATAGAAAGTGTATTGTCTGTGCTCTCAACGATACACAAAAGTGGTTATCTTCACTTGGATATCAGCAATAGGAATGTGATTTGGGCAGGTGCTGATCAGAATACAGGGCGTAATTGCGCGGCATTTATTGCCGACTATGGCTGTGCGGTAAGCTTAACTAATGGAATTTATCAGCCAAGTTATCAGTTGTCATATAGTCCCGGATTTGCAGCACCAGAGATTCAGAAAGGACTTGATCAGCTGTCTCCTGCAACGGACATTTATTCTGTTGGAATGCTGTTGTTCTTTTTGTGTGTTGGCAGTTCTGCATTAGAAATCACTCGTAACAGAAAACGTCAGGTTACTCGTGAAGTTGCGTACCTGAAGCTTCCACAGCGTATTAAAGATTGCCTGATTGGTATAATCTGTGCCGCAATTGCAGATAAAGGCTGCAGATATCAGTCCGCATATGCAATGCAGGAAGAGATTCGTAAGCTAGATGAGATGATTCCGGCGCATCCTATTAACCCAGATAACACTCGTTCTTTTACGTTGTATTCCCTAAAATCCATGTTAGTAGGCAGTTTGGGAACCCATTATAGCTGGGCTCATGAATTATGCGATAGAAGAGGCGTTGCATTTTCAGAAACCAATCAATTGATTTTTGAACCACTTACCTGGAGATCTTTTTCGGATGATGTTGATTTTTTGAATTGGGTCTTGCCCGGAGAGCTGTTTTATTGTCTTAAAACAAAACATCAATCCAGCGCATATTCTTGTAATACTGTGGTCAGCATTATGTCTGGCAACTATCCAAATAAGTGGAAAGATGAATTTTGTAGAGTTATTAAGCGTTATGGGGCAAGACGGCTAATGGAAATCAGCGGTTCAATTTTGAATAATGATGCGGCACTTTTTGAAGATCGAAAATTGCTGTTTGAAATATTGGGCGAAGATGGTGAACGATTACAGGATTGCTATTACAATGCTCCGTGTATCGGAAACAATCGCCAATCGTCACATTTTGGACTTGCACTGCTCATTCTTTATGCCCTACTTGGCCCAGATGGCTTTGCGAAACTCATGCCTTGCCCTTCAATAGATGTGGATCGATTGTTTTGTTCTACTTGACGATCTAGTCTGTTAAAAAGGAGGAAGGCAAGTTGGATAAGAACCGTCTTAATACGAGCCATCTCCTTCAAAAAAAAGAGGCAGAAGCAACCGATTTGGATGCCGAATACTGCGGAAAAACGTTACTGAGTTACACAGACCAAATAAAGCATAAATCTTTTGTTCTACCAATATCAACAAAAGATTTATATACGAATATCTCCGAGTCTAATATATCCGAACATATTGACTTTATTCAAAAAATTGGTCTCACGCCAGAATCGGAATATGAATCTTTGTGTTCATTTCTCCCCCGGTTAGAAGAAACCCCATTTCTTGCGACATATATTGTAAAAGAAATTATAGGGAAACATATTTCTGGGGACGAAGAAACATTTGTTAGGTTGATTGATTCATTGCTGCGTCACGAAAAATATATAGAGGCTTATGAGTTGTGCAGGTATGCAGAGATTGAAATGCATGGAAGAAGTCTTGATATCTACACCAGGTGTCTCGAAGTGTCTCCATACGTGCCAGGGAATGAACCGCGGAAATATGCATTCTCGGTTATTCGAGATTTTGCTAGCAGCAACGTAATGAAGTCTTGGATGAATGAACGGATGTATGTGGCTATTTGTAATTTTTACTTCAAAGCGATAGCTGATAGTCCTTGGGAAGAGAAAACAAATCTTCTTGAGGAGGGCATTAGATGGGCTCATGAATTAATAGAATATGAGAAAACAAACGAGAATGGGTATTATTGGGAAGTGACATTTCTTCTGCAAGGCAATAGACGAAAAGAGGCCGAAAATCGTCTGAGGTGTTGTATCTATGATCCACCAGATCCAAGAAGAGATTCATTTGCGAGGCTTCGATGTCCTAAATGTTGTGCGTTGTATTACGAACTTTTTCTTCGATACAAAGGTTCGTATAACCAGTGTAAAGAAATTCTTACAAAAGGTCGCGAAGATAGCAGAATGTTGAATTTGAAGGGAAAGATTTGGTTTTTTGAAGAAGAACTTCAAAACCTAAATGATGCTCAAGATGTAACCAATAAACTGATTTTTGAAAGGAAGATTACTAATGGACAGTGAAATGATGGAAAAGTTGGCACTGCTTAGTGCACGTCGTGGCAGCCAAGATGATGACTCGAATGGAGAAATGTATGTTTCTTCTATCAATGATGCAATCAGCTTATTACAGCAGCATATGAGTCCTAGCGGTGCAAAATATCGCAGAGATTTGGTAGAATACATAACTGATCCTACAAATAGAGTCTTAAGTGAATGTGATGTATATCATAATCTTGTGATGGATTTATTTAGGGTCGGAGACTTTGAGCTTGCAATCCAGGTCTGTGATTATGCGTTGGAGAAAGCTCCTTATAATCGGGATATGCTCGGAGATGCAATCAAAGCCTGCGGAGATATTAGCCAGTTCGAAAAGGGTGATGCGTACTTAGAACGGGCACGTGATATTCCTCTTAACAAATGGAGTTTCCGTCTATTTTTGTACAGTATTGATTTTTTAAAGACAAAATTCAATGCATTTCCGCTTGATAATGCTCTTTATGAAAGTGCAATTGAACTCGCTGATGCATATATCAAATATCTGCCTTTTGATGAACACGGTTATAACCAAAAGGCAGAATTGTTGGTTATGATGAATAAGCGAGAGGAGGCAATTGCAGAACTGAAGCGTTTTATTCTGGATGTTCAGCCAGATCAGAGAGATAGCCAATCTGAACTTATTACCGCGCAGTGCTGTGTGACATTGTTGAATATTTTGGATGATAGTAATAACTATGATTTTATCATTCAGATTTGCGAAAAAGGATTAAGGAATACTACTCAAGAGCAACCATCTGCGGCAATTGGCTTCTTTGTTTACCGTAAAGCACTTGCTCTGGATGCAAAGGCACATTCCGAGCATTTCCAAAATCAAGACACAGTGACGAATGCAATGAAGTTTTATCAATCAGCTTATGATTTGAATCAGGATCGCCAGTATTCCAGAACGATTGAACAGCGTTATGCTGTGCTTAGACCTTTTGCAAGAGCCTTTCAGCCTTTGATAAAACGTGAACTATATACCGTGGAATCATCGAGCAGCAGTAATATGGCTGAGTAAATTGCACTATTACACCCTTGTGACATTGTCGCAGGGGTGTTTTTTATATCCTGTTGACGATATTTGCTTAAAAAAATGTTGTTCTAAACTCTGCTATACTTTGACCATAGCAATTGAGAAGTTGCTGATCAGCGGCAGACTTGAGTCTCCGCAAAACGAAAACAGGAATTGACGATTATCTACGGAAAGGAGGATTGATTTTATGAAGATTATCAGAAAGTCCAGTAAGTATTCAGAGAGAATACAGACACTCATCAAAACTTTTGGTTCCTGATCTCAAGAGTCCTTTTTCATTCAGTAATTTTGATGAGCTTGTAAGTATGCTGAATGAGATTGGATTCTGCTGGACAATGAAGGTTGTTTTGATTTATAATATTTGTATATTAAACACGAAACTATAAATGTAAAAGCAAATGGAGGTGCGTACAGTTATGGAGAAATTAGTATTCGATGGAAAATTAGTTGAAGTTGAGTTAGAGCGTGGACGTAGTATTTCACCAGATTATTATGGAAATTCAAATACATATTGTGGCGATTATGATGATTCAACAAGTAATCAGACTAGTGCCACATGTTGTTATTAGATTAATTGAAAGTTGGTTAATATGATTGAACGAAGAATAGATGAATTTCACTATTATGTTAATGAGAGAAAAGCATCTGGTATTTATCTTGAACCACAAACTTTATCGCGTTTAAAGGAAGATGGCTGTGACTTATCAATCACAGCCATTTCACATTATTTGCGTGAAAAAAGTACAATGTATCGCCCTATACTTCTTACTTGGGATATGACTAGCAAATGTAATTTTGATTGCCCATTTTGTTACATTAGGGACAATATTGATTGTAGTGAAATATCGTTTGAAGATGCCAAAGATGTTATCGATAATTTAGTTGAGGAAGGTTTATTTGAAGTATATCTATCTGGTGGAGAGTGCTTAATAGTAAAGGACTTCGAAAGAATATATAGATATTTAAAAGAAAAAGGTATATTTGTCACAATTTTTACGAATGGGTCTTTGATAGGAGAAAAAATATTAGAGTGCTGGAAGGAATTTCCGCCTAGTAGTGTAGAAATCACATTGTACAATGATGATTTTAACTCTGCACCGTTTGTTAATCTTTTGAAACTAAAAGAGATGGGAATCTTTGTGCTTCCAAAGTTTACATTGACTTCAACTACGTTGGAATATTATGAACAGGTAAAAAAATGGATTGAAGATCACGGTATGATATTAGTAGCAGATGCTAATATTACAGATGGCGTTGATGAGAAACATTCTAATATCGAAAACAAATTTGCATTAAGCGATGACTTAAAAAAGAAATATACACCATATAAATATAAAGAAGCGAATAGGAAAAGTACGGTTAGAATAGGATTCCCTTGTAAATCAAAGAAAGGTATAGTTCATATCGATTCGAGATTTGAAATGTCTATTTGCAATAAAATGAAAATTAGATGGAATTTGAAAGAAAAAAATACCCATGTGGCTATGAAAGAATTGAGAGCTTTAATAAATAAGTATGAAAACTCACGACTTAATGGATGTAATGGCTGTGAATACTCAAAGCATTGTAACATGTGTTTTGTCAATGCTCAATGCGTTGACGGTCAATTATATGTTCCACAAGGACATTGTGAAGCAATAAAAATAAGATGGGCAAATCTTTTAGAAGATTAAGTACTTATTAGGAAAAATAGTGGCTTTTTGCGGGCCTTTGAACAGAGATATGTTCCCACATACGACCAAATGACGAAAACAGGGTAAAATCCCTATTGATATGTTTCCTCATACGGTCAAATGGGTTTAAAATGGCAATAGATTTGTTTTCAAATACGACCGAGTGGGATTTGACATTCTTGCTATACACTCAAGCCATGTGGAGTGTATAGCGT
>ERZ779829.672-NODE-672-length-14524-cov-2.983067_pt1 | contig 14524 bp, 7 predicted proteins | sample MGYA00511562_ERZ779829 | MGnify/ENA primary metagenome ERZ779829 (study PRJEB29588, sample SAMEA2151677) | human gut metagenome | biome: human gut; feature: human-associated habitat; material: faeces | place: Denmark | collected 2008/2010 ... | reverse complement strand
CGCCAATGATCTGCCTGATTCTATCCAAAGGATCAACCGTCTGAAGCTCAATCCTTTTTATTTCTTCTTCTATGTTCAGCTTACTATTTCTTACGAAATTTTCCATTCATTCTCAATGTACCCACAGCTTTCGAACCGTCAAAAGGAGTCTGACTAAAAGCCTGAATACCTTAATTGCATCAGTTTTGAAAAACGATGCAGTGAATAATAAAAATGATAAAATGAAAAACCTGTCTGAATAAGAATTATTCAAACGAAAGAAATTAGCCTGTGGTTTGTGAGGCTAATATTAAGCAATAACAAATTTAAGAATTGTACCCAAAATAGTTGCTTTTAGAATTCGGGGCAAATATAGTCCTTTTTTTGTAAATCCCCTAAATCTACAGTCAAAATGTAGATTCAGAGGATATTGAGTATAAAGAGTATTGAATTGAACTATTAGAATATATATTGTACACCAAACTGGTATCCGATATACAGTTGTTGCAGTTTGGTAGACCCAGTCTTTTTCCATAAGGAATGGTTCGGGAATATTTTGCTGTTGCTTACATCTTTGGTCATCATGTAGTTTATGCCTACCCCTCCGAATAACTCAATGTGCTTCCCGATTCTGAAGGACGGAATGAGTGAGTATCCAGTATTCAAAACAGGTTCATCCGAATCGTTTCCGATGGTTGAGGCTTTAAGTTCATTGTTAATCCTGAACCAGGAGGTAACAGGGATATGAGCACCGAATCCACCTTCAGCCACCAATGAGTTATTCTCAGTTTTATGGTTATATCCAACGCCTATAATGCCATAAGTGTATCTGCCGCCCGAACGGAATGTGGCTACCGTACTTCCCAATGCATCATAAGTGACAGCAACTCCCATCTCACCATTTTTAATGATGTTGATTAATCCGATGGGGCAGTCACTCTTATCCGCTATATTAACCAGTCCGGCAAATTGTACGCCATTGACCTCTTTTGCAATGTTGACTAATCCGGCAACCTGCAAACCGTTTACCTCTTTTGCAATATTGACTAATCCGGCGAATTGGAACCCGGTCATTGCAGAAGCTGTATTTGCCAATCCTGCCATTTGGAAACCACTGAACTTATTCTTATTTATATTAGCCAGTCCTGCGGACTGCACTCCCTGTCCGTCATTTCCTACATAGTTTGAAAGTCCTGCCATTTGGAAACCTTTGGCATCATTCAGAATAATGTTTGAGATACCTCCCCAGGTGAATGCCTCTTCGTTTCTGGAAATGCCTACAAGTAAGTTGAGTGAAACAGTATTCGTATATTGATGCGAATAGGCTCCATTGGTACTTAGGGGCGGGACAAAGCTCAATTGAAATACGGTTTTCTTGTCTTCATTGGATTGAGCAAACAATGCGCTATAAACTAATACACATAGTATTAAAACTAAAATCTTCTTCATCATTTTGGTTTTCTTTGTTATTAATCTTTATATTTCTATCATCTTGATTTCGGTTACAAAAGTAAGTTTAATAATTCTTCCTTAGAGAGTTTGTAGACGAACCATACTGTTTCTTATGACGAAATGATGAAAATGAGTGATTATTCCCGTAATTTCTTTGGTATGATACAATCCTCAACATGCGATAAACTAACTCCCGGAATGCAAGAATCTATTCTCGAGGATTCATAAAACTATTCATACTATAACTGTTATTGAATCTTACAACAACTGTGCTACTTTCTTACAATAGTTATAATTCTATCTTACAACAACTGTTGTAAGAATAAAAATGTGCATTCTGAGAATTAGTTTCTTGCATTGTGGCGATTACTTCCTTGCATCGTTGCTATTCTTTTTGTTGGCACCGAAATTTGCTATTCGCGTTCTATATCTTGCATCCTGAAATTTGCTTGGGTATAAATTAGTATCTTTGTTATTCATTTTAACCACGACATTTCAGATGGATGGCAATTTTTATATATATACCGATCTCTCTGCCCTTCCTGTAGATGAACATGAAGCGTATTTGGCAGAAGGATTTGGTGGAGTTTGCACAGGTGGAACGGCTGTAATAGAGGTTTTTTCAGTCAGCCGCCGGATATCTAAAAACGACCTGGTGACAGTTTTGCCGTTACAGTCAGTATTAATCCGTGAGGTAAGTCCCGATTTCTCTATGACTTTCTTCAAAATAGATAAAACGATGTTCTTGGATACCATGAGTAGCCTGGGGAAGATTACTCCTGATTTTTTCTTTTATATGCGGAAGAATTTCCAGGTTCGGTTGACTCGGGGTGAAGTTCAGAGATTTCTTGGCTTCTGTCGTGCAATTGATTTTCGGAACAGTTCTGACGATCCCGCTTTCCGGCGGGAAACCATATTGCACTTGTTGCGTATCTTTTATTGGGATTTCTATGTTCATTTCCGCAAGACCGTAAGCCGGGAGGGAGTTTCCATCCCCTTGAACTCTAATAAGGAGAATATTGCTTTCCGGTTTGCAATGCTGGTCTATGAACACTATAAGCAACATAAAGAAATGGCGTTTTATGCGGACAAGCTGTGCATAACTCCTCAATATCTGACCCGAGTTATTCAGGAGGTAAATGGTCAGTCGGCCCGCGAGTTACTTGCAGATCATGTTGTACTGGAGGTGAAGGCACTGCTTCGAGACGCTAATCTTGACATAAAAGACATTGTGCGGCAAACGGGGTTTTCAAACCAATCGTCGCTAAGTCGCTTTTTTCGCCGGCATACGGGTATGTCTCCGACAGAATACCGGCGTACAATTCACATTATTCGCTAACTACAAAAACTGATAAATGGAACGACTGGAAACACAAACTTGCAATGGAGATAGTACATCTTTTGAAAAAGAGATGCTGGCATTGTTAGATGAGCAGATTTTCTTGACAGATAGCGTGTTCGCCCGTCTGCCGATGGGTGTGGAAATTTACGATGCGTCAGGTATACTCCGTTGCTTAAACGAACGGGCACGGCTTATGTATGGTGTTAAGCTCGATGCGGTAATCAACAAAGTCAATCTGTTTGAAAGTCCTTATGTGGACGAGGCGCTTTTAGCGAGAATTCAATCCGGAGACGACATTGTACTTGAATTTGAATATGATTTCGACCGGATGAATAAAGAGTATTTCCATACTTCCAATAAAGATACCATTATCTACGAGGTCAAGATTGTTCCGATAACCAATAAGCAGGGGACTATTGTAGGCCATATATTGCTCACCAATGATGTGACTTCTACCAAAGAGGCGGAGTATCGGACTGAAGAAAGTAAGAAAAACCTGGAGATGGCGATGGAGGCTGCGAATATGTCCTCATGGGTATACGACGTGTACAAAATGGAGTTCGGGATCTTGCATGGAAACTCTGTTTTCAAAAGTGGTATGTCCTTGGAGCAATTGTTACCGATGCTTCATCCGCAGGACTGCGTTCCGTTAAGGGAACTATTTTCCCGGCTGATAAACAAAGAGGTCCTGCAGGGGCAGCTCACAGTACGTGTTTTCAATGAACAGGAAGGAGAATTCCGGCATTATGAGAGCCGTATGCGGCTTTCGACCGAGCATTTTGGTAAATTGCAGATTGTAGGTACCTTGCTGGATGTAACTGAAAAGCTCCAGATGGCAAAAAAGACACAAGATCTTTTAGTTAAGCGTGAACTGGCCATGAAGGTCAACGATATAGTTCACTGGGATTTCAACGTGCAGATGCAAACATTCGAAGCTTACAATGATCCGGTAAACGATTATGCTTCTGACAAGTTGGTATCTTTGGAAGAGTACTTGAATGTGATTCATCCCGAAGACAGGTCTTTGGTCAATGATGCGCTGCAATCTATGCTGTTGGGGCGGAATATGAATATAAATCTCACCTGCCGTATTCAGACCAGGTATGATGATACATGGCAATATTGCAATATTACGGGCGTTCCTTTCGAATTTGGAGAGAGCGGAGATGTTATCCGTTATACCGGCTTTAGACAGAATATTTCCAAACTCCATCAATTGAACGAGGAGCTTAAAGAACGGAACTACAAGATGGAGCTGACTTTCAAGACTGTGGGTATGTCCTATTGGGATTACGATGTGAAGACCCGGCAATATCGGTCATTCAATGATCCGGTGAATGATTTTAATCCCGAAAAAGCAATTATGCCTGAGGATTATTTGAAAGCTGCCCATCCTGAGGATACGGAACGCGTTCGTGAAAATATAGTCGGCATGTCTGCCGGGCAGTATAAGGAGTTCTCGCTTCAGTATCGTTCCCGTACCAAATGGGATCAGGATTGGCAGACACTGATTGTTACCGGGCTTCCGTCTGAACGTGACAAGAAGGGAAACGTCATTCGCTATACCGGTATCGCTTTCAACAATACGAAGTGGGAAAAAATGGCTCAGGAACTGAAAGAGATGAAGGATAAGGCCGAGCTCTCCGACCGGTTGAAGTCGGCATTTCTGGCCAATATGAGTCATGAAATACGTACACCACTGAATGCCATTGTAGGGTTCTCCGAATTGCTGGTCGACAGTGACGACCCGGATGAAAAGAAGGAGTATTGGCATATCATCGAGTCCAACAATGACTTGTTGTTGCGACTTATCAATGACATTCTGGATCTTTCGAAGATTGAGTCGGGAATTATTGATCGGAAACGTGAACGGTTTAACCTGACACAACTGTGCAATGAACTCTATGTGATGATGCGGTCGAAGATTCCGAACGCTGACGTGGAGTTGGTCCAAGATAATCCTTGTCCGGAATGTTGGATTTTCCTCGACAGTAACCGGCTTAAGCAGGTATGGATGAACTTCCTGACTAATGCGGTAAAATATACCAGATCGGGATATATCAGAATGGGATACTCGGTTGAAAAAGACGGAATTCGGTTTTATGTGGAGGATACGGGGACGGGGATCCCTAAAGAACTACAGGATCGGGTTTTCGGTCGTTTCCAGAAGTTGAATGAATTTGTTCAAGGTACAGGACTTGGATTGGCAATCTCCCGGGCAATTGTTGAAGCTGCGGGTGGAGAGATCGGATTCACTTCTGAACAGGGGATTGGATCGACCTTTTGGGCATGGGTTCCGTGTGAGATTTTTCAGCATGGAGACGTAGGTTGCCCGGAAACAACTCTTCCAAACCGTCGTCCGGTGTTTAGCGAAGGCAGTGACAGGAAACTCAGAATTCTGGTGGCTGAAGATAACGACAGCAATTTCTTGTTAGTGCGGAGTATTCTTAAGGATTACGACTTGTTACGGGTGACCAATGGTGTAGAGGCTGTTGAGGAGATTCGCAATGGGAAGTTTGATTTCGTACTTATGGATTTGAAAATGCCCGTTATGGACGGTTTGGTAGCTACTCGGAAGATTCGGGAGTTCAATAGTGACATCCCGATTGTAGCACTTACAGCGAATGCTTTCGATACTGACCGCGCCAGTGCTATGGATGCCGGATGTAATGCTTTCTTGCCTAAGCCGGTAAAACGGAAGCAACTGTTTGAGCTCCTTTCAGGGGCCTGTCGGTAAGTTTGAGATAAATAGTAATTCGCTTGTTTAGTGTGCTTCGGTAGCAGCTCTTGGAATAACTTCTACCTTATTCTAACTCTGTTGCGCAGATATCAATTGTACTCAGTGCGTCCGAGATATCAGTCGGGGTTATCCCTTGACATTCAATTCTCAGTATCTTCTCCCAATCTTCAAAGTCTACGTTCCATACGTGGATCTGCGGATATTGGGTGAATAACTTTTCTATTTTCTTTATTTCCCGCCTCTTTTCTATAGAAGTCCGGAAGATTAAAATATTGTCTGTCATTGCGATAACTTATTTAATACCACTTATGTTATTTAGTCTGTTTAGTCTTTCTGGAAGCACTTCGTTTGATGCAAAGATAAGCCGAATAGTCTTTCCGTAAAAAGTTTGTAGACCAACCTACAGATTCCTTATGACGAAATTAAGAATATGAGTGACCAACTTCTTTTCCTGTATATTCATATCGCTTCATTGGGTTTGCAAAAATAGCGTTTGGATTTTGCATACGCTTGTAAAAAAACGCCATTTTGCTATACGGTTCTGAAACGTTGTCTGTAATCTGATGGAGTAATTCAATCAGTGCTAATGTAGATTGTCTCTTAATCCATGATAGTGTTTTGGCATTGACCATATCCGTGAGGCTTTCGGGAATACCCGGAATGAATAGGGTATCTATTTCATAATCCAGAGATTTTTATTATTGGAAAAACTGACTTCCTATCATGAAATGTGCTTAGTGAAAGAGGCGATGGCTTTTTGAAGAATAGACGTTTTTCTTCCAAATGTACTTTTATGCTTGCATAATTTATATATTTGCAGCATAAAAATCTTGTATTATGTTAAGAAAAGCACCTTTTTTCTCATATGTTGTAAGAATGGTAACATTCTTTGGTTTTCTTGGGCTATCTCTTTATATGAATGCCCGGAATATACAGATTAAGGATATTCCCCATATAGATAAATTGTCCACGAATGTCATCAATACCATTTTTCAGGATTCTGAAGGGTATATATGGTATGGTACAGCGGAAGGATTATGTCGTGATGATGGTTATAATATCCATACATTCAGGTCTGACTTTAAAGATCCGGATATGATGCCAAGTAATGTGATCACTTGTCTGGGAGAAGACAGTATCACACACAATATCTGGATTGGAACTGATAAGGGGTTATATATCTTAAATAAACAAACTTACACTATTGCATCTGCGGATATCGCAGAGCTTAAGGATATCAATATAGAGGGAATCATAGTGACCTCAGATCACTCTATATGGATAAATGTCTATAGAAGAACGTTCCGACTTTCGCCAGAAGGAGAGATTCTGAAAATATACTCATTGCAATGTTCTACGGGTCCGGGAGAGGAGTATGTACTGTATGAAGATAGAAAACATCAACTGTTGCTCTCTATATCTGGTAAAGGATTACATAAATGGAATAAGCAAAAGGATGAATTTGAACTATTCTTCCCTTATACTGATAGGATAAGTGATCTTATACAAGATAGAGAGAAAGACTATTATTGGCTGGCTTCCTGGCAACAGGGGATTATTCGTTTGGATCCCTTGAATTCTGTTAAGGAATTGCAATATGTTCCTCAACCATTACCTATGAATTCTGCCGGGCAAATAGCCAAGACGGCTTTACATCTTGTGCAAGATGATGTGAACAACTATATTTGGACAATATCATGGAGTGACTTATTTGCCTATCAGGTCACAACGGGTGGACTGTTGAAGCAGGTAGATACCTCAACGTTTTTGCCGCAATACAACAAAGCATTAAAGCGTATTATTAAAGATAGGGATGGCAATCTTTGGGTGACTTCTCTGGATAATCACAACTTTATCATCTATTTTGATGAGGATAATTTGCATGAATACAATATCGCCCCATTGGAAAAACAAATAAAGTGGACACCAATTTTTGAAAATCTGTGTAAGGATGAGAAAGGAATATTTTGGGTTTTCCAAAGACGTCTCGGACTTTGTATTTATCAACCGGAGAAAGATAAAATCGAATGTTATACCAGTTCGAAAGCAGTCAGTGACAGTCCATTTCTGGTACTTTCTTATTTGCTGAAATCAAAAAAACAAGGGCTGGTATGGGTAGTACCGCAAAGTAGCTGTGAATTATATGGCTTGAGCCAGAATAATATGGAGATAGAAATAGAACGTAGGGTGAATTTGTTTTCGGTATCAAAGACCTATGATGTTATCAATTATTTATTTGAAGATAATGACGGTAACCTTTGGATTGCAGCAGGTAATCATTTGTTTATCTACCAGATAGAAAGTGAGAAGTTGGAGCTTGCTTCTGATAATATAGGTGTTATCAAAGGTTTGGCTCAAACAGAGGATGGTATTATCTGGGGTATTGTAAAAAATAAAGGTCTCATCAGGATTGACAGGGAAAGGCATATGACAGAATATTCTGCCCCTTATTCTTTTCTATGTGTAGCTGCAGATCATAATAAATTATGGCTGGGGACTGATAAAGGAGGTATTATGTTATTTGATTCTGAAACCGGCTCTTTTGAAGATTATAATACGGCATGTGGAGTAAACGGAGACAAGATTAGCAATATCATAGTGGATCGTTTTCATCATGTATGGATAACAACCAGTAGGGAGGTCAAGGAATTTAATCCTAAGAATGGAGCTTACAGAAGTTTCTATGCATCCAGTAAGAATATTGGTTTCAACCGTTTTCTTCCCCAGTCTGTGTTTGAAGATGCTGACGGGCAACTTTACTTTGGTGGTATTCCTGGTATATTATCTATTTCTCCTTCTCAACGTCTGGACAATATTTCCCAACCCAAAGATATTCTTATAACTGATATACGGATTATGGGACGGAGCATTCTACTGGATAATAAACGGCCGGGTAAATCATTGAAAGTTGTTGATATATATCCGGAAGAACAAAATATTGAGATACAGTTTTCATCTTTAGACTATCAGAATAGTTCGCGGATACGATATGCATATCGCTTATCCGGAATAGATAAAGAGTGGATATATTTGTCGGCAGGAAAAAACTCAGCTTTCTATAATAAGTTGAGTAAAGGTAAATATGTGTTTCAGGTAAAGGCTACAGATGGAAATGGTTTGTGGAGTGACCATGTGGTTGAGATCAGCCTTAACCGCCTTCCGGCCTGGTATGAAAGTTGGTATGCTTATACGGTATACGTATTGTGCATACTGGCGATTACCTACTATTTCTATAGAATGGTACGTAATCGCATTCGTATGAGACAAGCCATAGCAATGGGGAAAATTGAGCGCCAGAAGATAGAAGAAATCAATCACGCCAAACTGCAATTCTTTACTAATATCACACATGAACTACTCACTCCTTTATCTATAATTTCAGCCTCTGTGGATGAACTAAAGGAAGAAATACCAAGTAGTTCGCGGCTTCTTCAGGTTATGGAGAACAACACTTCCCGCTTAATCAGACTGATCCAGCAGATTCTTGAATTCAGAAAGGTAGAAAACGGAAAGTTGAAGTTGAAAGTTTCTTGTGGTAATATCAGCTTATTCCTGAAAAACTCCGTTTTGGCTTTTGCTCCTTTGGTAAAGAAGAAAAAATTATCTATTTCTTTGGAGGCGACCGAAGAGTGTTCTGGATATTTCGATGTAGATAAGTTGGATAAGATTATATATAACCTGCTTTCTAATGCTGCTAAATATACTCCTGAAGGAGGTGCCATAACCCTGTGTCAGTCTTATGATGAAGAAACCGGATTACTGAAAATCACTGTCAACAATCCGGGAGAATGTATTCCGGAAGAAAAACTGGCACATTTGTTCGAACGGTTCTATGAAGGTGAATATCGGAAGTTCCATACTATTGGTACCGGCATCGGCCTTTCATTGACAAAAGATCTGGTGGCATTGCATCATGGCACTATCCATGCCTTTAGCAATAAAGAGGAAGGCAATACATTTGTGGTACAAATACCTGTGCGGCGGGAGGCATTCAAAGAAGAGGAAATTGATGAAAGTATGGAGTATGCAGCTTATAATGTTCTGCCTATTGGTGAAGTAGAAGAAGCAGTTGCTACGGATATGGCTGAAAGAGAACCGGGTAGTTCCTCTTTATTGCTGGTAGAAGATAATGAGGATCTTTTGTCGTCTATGGTCCGTTTGTTGCAGGGCAGATATCATATCTTACAGGCAAGAAACGGGGTAGAGGCATTGGCTGTGCTTGAAAAAGAAGAAGTGAATCTGATTGTTTCGGATATCATGATGCCTGAAATGGATGGAATAGAATTATGTCGCAGGATTAAAGAGAAATTTGAAACTTGCCATATTCCAGTCATCTTGTTGACGGCCAAGATAACTGATGAGGATCAGGTAATGGGGTATGAATCGGGGGCAGACGGTTATATCTGCAAACCACTCCGCTTGTCTGTTTTATTAGCCAAGATAGACAATTTGTTGAAGAAGAGTAACCGTATGGGAATAGATTTTCGTAAGCAATTAGTGTTCGAAGCTAAAGAGTTGAATTTTACTTCTATGGATGAGGCTTTTATCCAAAAAGCAGTGGATTGTGTGAATGCACATTTGGATGATTGTAATTTTGAACATGCACAATTCTTGGCAGAGATGGGAATGGCGAGAACTACTCTGGCTGATAAGTTGAAGTTATTGACGGGGCTTACTCCTTCTGGATTTATCAATAATGTTCGTCTGCAAGCTGCATGTCGTTTGATAGATGAAAAGAAGAAAATCCGTATTTCAGATCTGGCTTATGCCGTGGGATTCAATGATCCTAAATATTTCAGTCTTTGTTTCAGGAAGAAGTTCGGACTGTCTCCTACAGAATACATGATGAAGTATGAGAATTGAATTTATTAGCGAGAAAGTACCTTTTTGAACCATCAGTCTCTCTTTTCCGGTAATAGTTCTCCTTCTTTTTATTTATATTCCTCTACTTTTGAGGACGTGAATTAATTCTAAATATAAATATGAATTTAAAGAAGGAAACTATGATTAAACTAAAAACGGCAACATTGCTGCTTGTCTTTGCATGCACCTTTTTCTGTGTTTGTGATAGCAGTGCCAAGACTGGAAAAAATTATTATGTAGATGCCTTGCAAGGTAACGACGATGCTAATGGATTGAGTAAACAAACAGCTTGGAAAAGTCTGGAGAGGTTGAAAGATATTCAGCTTCGTGCAGGAGATTCGTTACTATTTCGAAGAGGGTCTGTTTTTATCGGCATTTTGGAACTCTCAGCGAAGGGGAAGGCTGATAAACGGGTTATTATAGATGCTTACGGTATCGGTAGAAAACCATGTATCAAAGCACCGGACGCTTCACTATATACAATATTAGTACAGAACTCGGACTACCTTACACTACAGAACCTTGAAGTGGTAAATACTGGTACAGAACGGCTGGCACACCGCACGGGTGTAAAAGTGCTGTGTGAGAATTACGGTGTATCTCATAACATCATACTCAATGCATTGGAAATCCATGATGTAAATGGTAGCTTAATCAAGCAGGAAGGAGGTGGTTCTGGCATTTTAATTGTGAATAAAGGACAAGATGTAATATCGACCTTTGATGGATTGACCATTGAGAATTGCATCATTCGCCGTTGTGAGAGGAATGGCATGATTTGGTCTTCCTATAGCAGCCGTAATAATTGGCATCCCAGTACCAATACTGTTGTTCGTAAAAACTTGATAGAAGAAGTTCCCGGTGACGGTATTGTTCCGATAGGCTGTGAAGGAGCACTGATAGAATATAACTTGATGCGTAATTGTCCGGGAACACTACCGCATAGCGAAGCTGCTGCCGGTTTCTGGCCATGGAGTTGCGACAACAGTGTTCTTCAGTTTAATGAAGTGAGTGACCATAAAGCCCCTTGGGATGCACAAGGCTTTGATTCCGATTATAATTGCCATAATACGACCATTCAATATAATTTTAGTCATGATAATGATGGGGGGATGGTTTTAATTTGTAATTCCGGGACAGACGGTGGAGTAGGCAATCAGGGTACGGTAGTACAGTACAATGTGAGCATTAATGATGCTATTCGTCCACGTGCCACACGCAGTGGTATATTTTCTGCTACTATTCATATCGGTGGACCTTGTGAGAATACGCTGATAAACAATAATATCCTGCATGTTAATCCTAAGACGGCTTCGTTCATAGACCGTAGTATCATTACATCTGATTCATGGGATGGATATGCTAATAACACTATATTTAAAGAAAATATCTTTTTTGCTCCTCAGGAATCGGAGATTCGTCTTACCAAATCCACAAATAACATCTTTGATGGCAATTACTATCTAGGAAATTTCATAGGAAAACCTGCCGATAAAAGTGCCAAGGATGCTTCCGCTTATTACTATTCATGTATAAGTAAAGACCCAATGGGATTTGATAGTTTGTCTTTCCTTTTCGATACGGTAATTGTTGGGGATGGGGCTGCTGTACTGAAGGTAGTCAGTAAGGATGCCATTCATCGATTCTTTGAAGATATGAAGAATTGATTTTTTATCTGAAACAAAATATAGCGATAGTATTACCGGATAATAACGGTAGTGCTATCGCTATATTATTATTCCGCACCGTCTGAAGGTAGAGGGGGCTTTACCGAATTTCTTTTTGAAACATTGGCTGAAATATCTCGGATCGTTAAAGCCAACCTTATAAGCTACTTCTGATATATTGTATTGCCTTTCCGACAATAGGCTGCATGCTTTCTTCATGCGGACATTACAAATAAATTCACTGGGTGACAATCCGGTCAATGCTTTCACTCTTCGATAGAGCATGGATCTGGATATATGGATTTCTGCTTGCAGGAGTGGCATGGATAAATCCGGATTATCCATATGTTTCTCGATAGCAGCAAGTATTTGTTTAAGGAATGCTTGCTCGGATGGATTGGGCGCAATTCTTTGATACTTCGATTGGTTCTGCATTTGTGCAGACAATGCATTTGTTTTTGATAGCAATTGGGTAATATAGCCTGTAATATCTTCGTAAAGAGTCGAAGGAAGTATTATGACTTCCAGTTTTTCTGTAACCGGATTCATGAATGGATTGTCAATAAGGTATGCTCTCATATGTTTTTAGAATTAATGAAATAATATATGGAGCAAACTTCCGAAAAAGTGAGTAATAGGAGGGTGAATTATTACCGGAAACCTGCTTATAAGGCGTTTATAACCCTTTCCCGGTAATGATTCATCCTCTTATTCCTTATATCCACCTACTTTTGGCTAACGATTTAGAACAAAGAACATATATGCATCTTGTTGAATTAGTCACCTTAATTATCTAATAAATTTTAAAAGACGATGAAAAAGAATTCGTTTAGATTCAAAAGAAATCGAAAGGCGATAACAGCCTTGCTAATCTGTGTAGGTTTCGTCGGTATTCATCCTTTGGCGGTATTTGCCGAAGATGATGTTAATGTCGTACAGACAGTGCAACAACAGAAACAGACCATTACTGGTATTGTGAAAGACGCAACGGGGGAACCTGTGATTGGAGCCAGCGTGAAAGAAAAAGGAGATCCATCCAATGGTGTGATAACCGATATTGATGGAAACTTCAGATTGAGTGTTCCTGCTAATGCAACTATTGAAATCTCATTTATCGGTTATCAGACGGCCAGTGTGAAAGCCATTTCAGGAAAACCTTTAAATATAGTATTGCAGGAGAATACTGAGATGTTGGACGAAGTGGTTGTAGTGGGTTATGGTACGATGCGTAAAAAGGATTTGACAGGTTCTGTCATTCAGATTCGTCCGGACAATCTTGCTAACGAGGCACCCAAGACAGTACAGGATGTACTACGTGGTACACCGGGCTTGAATGTGGGTATGGATGCTTCTGCGAAAGGTGGTGGTTCTCTTCAAATTCGTGGTCAACGTTCACTTTATACAGACGGTGGGCATAATGATCCGCTGATTATTCTTGATGGCATGATGTTTTATGGAGAACTTTCCGAACTCAATCCGGATGACATTGCGCAAATTGATGTATTGAAAGATGCTTCTGCCGCTGCTGTGTATGGGGCAAAAGCTGCTAATGGTGTTATTATTGTTTCTACCAAGAAAGGAAAAAATGGTAAACCGATGATTAATTTCAGTACCAACTGGAGCTTTTCTACAATGGGAGCTAACCGTGATGTTTATGATGGGGAAGGTTATTTGAAGTATCGCCGCGATTGGTATGTTGCAGGTACATACGGTGTAAACCCTGAAACTGGTGCTTATGAAGAGTATCAGGCGGATAAGAAAAAATACCCTGCAGGATATTATGATGCTCCCACACAGGAAAATCTGAATAAATACGGTATTACCCTTGACCAATGGCGTGCATATACCAATGCGGGTTCGGACATTTCCGACCAAGAAGTATGGGGAGCCACTAGGCTTGGTTTACAGGGAAATAGCCTTGCCAATTTTCTCTTGGGACAAACTTTTGATTGGTACGATCATTCTTTTCGTACAGGTCTCAACCAGAATTACAACGTGAGCATGTCTGGCGCTACCGATCGTGTGAATTACTATTTCTCTCTGGGATATATGGATAATGAAGGAGTGGCAGTAGGTAATGATTATACCACTTTCCGTTCTAACATGAAAGTGAATGCAAAAGTTACCAACTGGTTTGAAGTAGGCGCTAATGTCAACTTCCAAGAGCGTACCGATGGGGATACTACGGTAGACTGGGGCAAGCAGATCACTGAAAACAGCCCATTTGCTTCTTATCGGAATGAAAATGGAGAATTGGAGCGCTTTCCGATGGGAAATGTTTCAGGAAATACGGGGTACAACTATGATTACAGACAACAATTTAAGGAACGTGAGTCGGGTTATACAGTACTTAATACTATTTTGAATGCCAAATTGACGTTACCGTTCGGCATCACTTATGCCTTCAATATAGCACCGCGTTACCAGTGGTACTATTACCGTTCTTTTCAGTCTTCAAAAGATCCTGATGTAACGGCAGGG
>ERZ779829.664-NODE-664-length-14654-cov-2.362833_pt1 | contig 14654 bp, 8 predicted proteins | sample MGYA00511562_ERZ779829 | MGnify/ENA primary metagenome ERZ779829 (study PRJEB29588, sample SAMEA2151677) | human gut metagenome | biome: human gut; feature: human-associated habitat; material: faeces | place: Denmark | collected 2008/2010 ... | reverse complement strand
CTTAATCGCTTCCACCAGCCCGCTATAGCTATGCTCACAAGCTTCAATTATCCTATTCTCTTTCACGCCCGCCTCAACAAGCTTTTTGCTGCAGGCAGGACCAATGCTATACACTGGGACTTCACCTGATTCACCAAGCTTGTCAATCAGCCATTTTATTCTCTCACCGCTGATGCCACTGGTAACAGCTATTCCAGAAACATCACTGAAATCTTTCATTTCGTACTCTGCATATGTATCCACATATTCATTCCTGTATACTGGAATCTTAATCAGTTCTCCGTAATCTTTCATAGCTTCTTCAAGTGAACCGCTTGTTACCTCAGCACACAGATATACAACCTTCCCGGCTGCAATATTCATCAGACTCTTTCCAAGCTCCAAGCCCGCAGCTTGTAAAGAAACAAAATCAGCTTCAAGACCGCATGTTGTTCTTAAAGCTTCCTGTGTCTTTTTGCCGACTACCGCAATCTTAACACCAGCAGAAAGTTCACACTCCCTCATATTATAAGCAAACCCAGCCACAGCATTTTTACTGGTAAACACAAGCCACTGTGCATCTTTTATCTTTTCCAAAAGATTCTCCACACGAATATAACCAATCCTGCCAGTCACTATTTTTTCGCAGGAAAGCCCCTCCTTTGTAAGTAATTCTGCAAGGGAAGGGCTTTTATCGTACATCTGTCCGTTTTCAATATATGTATATATGTATTTACCCACAATCTACTCCAATCCAAGCATACGGGCTGCTTCGTGGCCAACCGCCTCACTGTCAGTTCCTGTAACCTCAATTCTAAGAATCCTGCTGCAATCATCATTACCAAATAACACAACCATTCGAAGGTCACCGTTATCCTTTGTCACACAGTGTGCGCCAACCGGGGCATGACAGCCGCCGCCTGTTAATCTTAAAAATGTTCTTTCAGCAACAGCTTCTCTATCAGAATTATCATCTGACAAAGCATTTATCTTATCAAGAAGTTCTGTATTCACCTCTGCAGCCTCAATCGCAAGAACTCCCTGTGCCGGTGCAGGAATAACAACCTCCGGGTCAAGGTACTCTGTTATCTCAGGTGACCTGCCAAGTCTGTTAAGCCCTGCTGCCGCAAGCACAATTCCATCAAGTCCGTATGAATCGTCCATAAGTTTGTTAATTCTTGTATCAACATTTCCCCTGATAGCAGTAAACTGGATATCAGGACGCAGCATTGCAAGCTGGCATGCACGCCTGAGGCTACCAGTACCTATAACCGCACCGGAAGGAAGTTCTGAAAAACTTCCTGCAGTCTTTAATATAAGTACATCTCTGCAATCCTCTCGTTTCCATGCCTTTGCAAAGGTAAGTCCAGTCTCACATTCAGCCGGCATATCCTTCATGCTGTGAACCGCCATATCAATGCTGCCTGAAAGAAGCGCTTCCTCAATCTCCTTTACAAAAAGGCCCTTAGTTCCAATCGCAGCAAGCGGCTTATCCGTAACCTTGTCGCCTGTTGTCTTAATTATAACAAGTTCAAATGTATCCTCAGGATACGCCTCTTCCATTCTTCTCTTAACATATTCCGACTGGACAAGTGCCAGCTTCGAACCTCTCGTTCCTATTCTGTAATGCATAATCCTCCCTACAAGCCAAACAGTCTTTCAACCATATCTTTATACTGCTGCTGTTCATTTTCTTCCACATTTTTCAATTCTTCAATCGGTTCTTTTAACAATCTGTGTAGTGACGACTTAAGAATCTTCTTTAAGATTACCCTGTCATGGTCTGAAAGGTCAATCTTGCGGTTAAGATAATCATAGCTGTCCTGTACTATCTCATCACATTTTTTGCCAAGTGACTGGATAGTTGTATCCATTCTGCTTGATGTGAGCCATTTCTTTGTTTCCGCTATATACTCATCAATCACGCACTGGCTTTCCTTTAGCAAATGTGCCCTCTCGTTCTGATTAGACTTCACAATCCCACCTATCCTGTCAAGATCAATAAGAGTAACTCCACAAATGTCACCTGAAGATTTTTCTATATCTCTTGGTGCAGCAAGATCAAGAAGTGTCATCTTTTTACCCTCTGATAATTCAGAAGCTCTAATAACCAGGTGAGGTGATGAAGTCGCTGAGACAACTATATCACTGCTTTTAAGTGCTTCTGTTTTCTTATCATATGCAATAACCTCAATCTGTGAAAACTCCTTAAGCAACGCCTTCGCATGCTGATAAGTTCTTGAACACACTGTTACATCAGCGCCATATTCTGCCAGATATCTTATGGCGAGAGCCGCGGTTTTGCCGCTTCCTATAACGAGTGCATGCTTTCCTGATATGCCGCATACTCTGTCTAACTCCTGAATACCGACATAGCATACAGATACTGGTTTTTCACTTACCTTGTACTCTGTCTTAATCCGCTTTGCACAGCTTACCGCTTCTCTTACTATATAATTAAGCTCTTTCCCGCTGTGTCCAAGCGTTCTTGAAAGGTCTGCCGCATCCTTTAACTGGCCTAGTATCTGATCCTCTCCAAGCACCATGCTTTCAAGTCCGGCGGCTATGCAAAACAGATATACCAGTGCTTCTTCACCACATTTGACACCAGCTAATTTAGTATCAGTAAGTCCAAAATAATCATTGAATAAATCGAACATTACTTGTACAAATGTTTCATCCTCATACAGATAAAACACTTCGCATCTGTTGCATGTTGAAAGGCAAATGCACTGGTTCACACCTGCTTCCTCTGCCTGTTGCATAAAGTCTGCTATTCCGCTGTCTGTGAATGTAATTTTATCCCTTACTGAAAGGTCTGTATTCTTATAATTAATTCCTACATATCCTAACTGCATCTGTATTCTCACTTATTATACGAATTATTTTCTGAAGAATTCTTCCATAACCTCTATTGTACGGTTGATATCCTCATTAGTGTGTGCGTCTGATACGAACATTGCTTCAAACTGTGATGGTGCAATGTATATTCCGTTATCAAGCATATGTCCAAAGTATTCTGCATACTTCTTAGTGTCTGACTTTACTGCACTGTCATAATCTTCTACTGCATCTGGTGTAAAGAATATGCTCATAAGTGAACCAATCTGATTAACCGATACCCTTCCGGCTCCACATTTTCTTACACTGTCAGCAATACGCTTTGTCTTAGTCTCAAGTCTGTCGTATATATCCTTATTATCTCTTAAGATTCTTAAAGTCTCTAAGCCTGCTGCTGTTGCAATTGGATTGCCTGACAATGTTCCTGCCTGATATACAGGGCCGTCAGGACTTACCATACGCATAATGTCAGCTCGTCCACCATATGCGCCGACTGGCATACCCCCACCTACAATCTTTCCAAGAGTTGTAAGGTCTGGCTTTATGTTAAAGTACTCCTGCGCTCCGCCAATTGAAAGTCTGAAGCCTGTTATTACCTCATCAAATATAAGAAGACTTCCATTCTCATTAGTTATGTCTCTTAAGAATTCAAGAAATCCATGTCTTGGAAGCACAACTCCCATGTTAGCTGCAACTGGTTCAACTATTACCGCAGCTATTTCATCTTTATTGTTATCAAAAAGCTCCTTCACAGAATCGCAGTCATTGTACTCTGCTACAAGTGTATTCTTAGTGTAATCAGCAGGAACTCCTGCACTGTCCGGAACTGATGTTGTAAGTGCTGCTGAACCGGCTTTTACTAAAAGTCCGTCAGAATGTCCATGATAACAGCCTCTGAACTTAATTATCTTGTCTCTTCCGGTGTAGCCTCTTGCCACACGGATTGCACTCATAACAGCTTCTGTTCCTGAGCTTACAAGACGGCTCACCTCCATTGTAGGAATAAGCTCATATATAAGCTCTGCCATCTCAACTTCTCTCTTGGTTGGTGCACCATATGTAAGGCCTGCTTCCGCAGCTTCCTTAACCTTTGCAATTACTCTGTCATGTGCATGGCCTAATATTCCCGGTCCCCATGAACATATGTAGTCAATCATTTCATTCCCATCTACATCAGTAATTCTGTCTCCCTTGGCAGAAGCTATGAATCTTGGCACTCTGTCAACTGCCTTGTATGCCCTGACAGGGCTGTTTACACCACCCGGCATATGTTTTACTGCTCTCTCATATAAATCATTTGACATCTCTTCATTCATAAAACTAGCTCCTCCTGCTTAATTTAATACTGCTAAAAATGTTACTCTTCCTTTAACCATTTTGCCACATCTATAGCATGATATGTTATTATCACCTTAGCTCCGGCTCTCTTAAAGCCCGTCATATTCTCCATTACAATCTTCTTCTCATCAATCCAGCCATTCATTGCTGCTGCCTTAACCATCGCGTACTCACCGCTTACATTATAAGCAACAATCGGGATATTGAAGTTAAGCGCTATCTCTTTCATAACATCCATATATCCGAGTGCCGGCTTTGCAATAATCATGTCTGCACCTTCTAATATGTCTTCTTCAACTTCCCTTAACGCTTCTTTTCCATTAGCCGGGTCCATCTGATATGTCTTTCTGTCACCAAATCCCGGTGCTGAATGTGCGGCATCCCTGAACGGTCCGTAATATCCTGATGCAAATTTGGCACTGTATGAACATATAGGAATATTAACCAGTCCTGCCTCATCAAGTGCATTTCTGATTGCCTCAACTCTCTTATCCATCATGTCACTCGGTGCAATTATATCTGCCCCCGCTTTTGCATAAGCAACTGATGCCTTTGCAAGAAGCGGCAGTGTCTCATCATTTAATATAACGCCATCTTTTACAAGTCCGCAGTGTCCATGTGATGTGTACTCACACAGGCACACATCAGCCATGATAACAAGCTCTGGATAAGCATCCTTAATAAGGCGGATTGCCCTGCACACAACACCTTCCTCGTCATATGCCTCACTTCCGACCTCATCTTTATGTACAGGTATTCCAAAAAGCAGAATTCCCTTAATTCCAACCTCTACAGCACGTCCGATTTCTTCAAGAACATGGTCAAGCGAATACTGACATATTCCTGGCATTGATGGTACTTCCTGTATTACATCGTTCTCCTCCGTAACAAATACAGGGTATATAAGCTCGTCCACCCTTACATGATTCTCTCTTACCATATCTCTTAATGTCGCATTCATTCTTAATCTTCTTGTTCTGTCCATGATTATCATCTTCCTTCCAACGTTTCCTATATAATAGCATTGCATATAAACATTGTAAACTGGTATGTTATGTTCTACTATGTATCTTAACCATTCTTGCATACTCACCATCAAGCTTCATAAGCTCCTCGTGAGTTCCTCTCTCCTTGATGCCCTCGTCAGTAAGCATCAGGATTTCCTCCGCATTTTCAATAGTTGTAAGTCTGTGTGCTATTACAAATGTGGTTCTGTTCTTAGCCAGCTTCTCAAGTGATTCCTGTACAATCTGCTCACTCTCATTATCAAGTGCTGATGTCGCCTCATCAAATATAAGAATTGGCGGATTCTTTAAGAATACTCTTGCAATTGACAGTCTCTGCTTCTGACCGCCTGACAATTTGACTCCGCGCTGTCCGATATCTGTGTCGTATCCGTTCTCAAAGCTCATAATAAAATCATGCGCATTTGCAAGCTTTGCCGCCTGAATTACTTCTTCGTCTGTAGCATCTGGCTTTCCATATCTTATATTCTCTTTAATTGTACCCATAAACAGATACACATCCTGCTGTACAACTCCAATATGGTCACGCAGGCTTTTAAGCGTAACATCTTTGATATCTGTTCCGTCAATCTTAATCGAACCGCCCGTCACCTCATAAAATCTTGGAATAAGCGAGCAAAGTGTTGTCTTTCCAACTCCCGAAGGACCTGCAAGTGCAACATATTCTCCCGGTCTTACTGACAGATTAACCCCCGAAAGCACCTCGTCCACGCCGTCCTTATATCTGAATGACACATTTTCAAATGTTATTGCACCCTTCACATCAGTAAGCTCCTTTGCGTCAGGCTTATCAGCTATTTCCGGCTCTACTGAAAGAATCTCTAAGAATCTTTCGTAACCCGAATAGCCATTCTGGAACTGCTCTGTGAAATCAATAAGCACCTTAACCGGCTCCGTAAATATATTGATATACAGTAAAAATGTAACGAAATCCGTAATATTTACCCAGCCCTTTGCAATTCCAATACCACCTGCTGCGATTACGATTACATTTATCATTGTTGTAAATGCAGTAAGTCCTGCATTGTACATTCCCATATAATGATAGCTGTCTCTCTTAGATTCAAGGAACAAGTCATTGCCTTTCTTAAATTTCACACATTCAATATCTTCATTTGCAAATGACTTGACAACCCTTATTCCAGACAGATTGTCCTCTATCTGTGCATTTATCTCACCTATTCTTACCCTGTTTCTCTTAAATGCCCTCTTCATGCGCTTGTTAAGCACATACGCGAATACAAGCATGAACGGAATCAGCACAAATGCGGCAATCGTAAGTCTTAAGTCAATCGAACTTAATATGCATAATGCACCAATTATCTTAATTAGTGAAATAGTTATATTCTCTGGTCCATGATGCAAAAGCTCTGTAATATCGAATAAATCTGATGTTATTCTTGACAATAACTGTCCAACCTTCTGGTCATCATAGAATGAATATGACAGCTTCTGATAATGATTGAATATCTCTGCCCTCATATCGTACTCAATCTTTGCGCCCATTACATGTCCATAATTAGATATATAGTAGTTGCAGCCCCACTGTATCAGTACAAGCACAAAAAGTACTCCAACAATAATCATAATTCTTGAAAGTGCTTCATTGGCACTCATATATGCGACCTTTGATGTAATGAACCTTACAACAAGTGGTATCACAAGTGCCACCGCTGCTGACATCATTGCCAGTATCATATCAAGTATAAATGTGCCTAAATACGGCTTGTAGTATTTAGCCAGCTTCTTAAGATTCTCTTTCATAATCTTCTCCTGTTTTCTATATTTAATCTTCTTCAATTCCTGCCCGATATTATAGCATAAAGTAAGACAATGAAAAAGTATATAAAATGTCCGGCATGCAATTCATTTTAAATCACATGCCGGACATTTTTAACATTCTACTCGCTCACAAGCTCTGCTTTCTGTGCCTTAGCTCCTCTGCCTGCTCCGTTAATTGCAAGATATAAAAGCCCTATTCCAATAAATATAAGCAACAGAACCACAATCATATACACAACTCCGATTCCTAGAGATTCAGACCCCATCTGGCTTAAATCCCAGCCAAACCAGCCTGTTGGTGCAGCATAATTAAGGAAGTTATAAGGTGCTGTCATTGTATCATACCATCTTACTCCAAGTGCAGCCAGTATGTATACGAATGCAACATAGCAAAGTGGTGGAATAACTGCATATATTGCATATATTTTCTTTGCCGAAAATCCCTTATCAAACATAAGGAAATCAGCAATTGCAAATACCGGACCAATTAAATGTACTCCAAGACTTCCCGCATATTTATTAAGATATGCACCAATCAGTCCATTCTCTGAAGTCGGTCCAAGAATAATCATATACACCAGACATGTCAGTGTAATCGAAAGTGTCATAAGGAATTTAAGAATATAAAGCCCATTGCTCTTATAATCCTTTTCCTTAGTAAGCAGTATAACATCAAGCACAATAAACACCGCCAGCACAATATCAAGTGCCACATTAGACAGCGTTGTAAAAAATGTAAATGACTTAATACTGTCAATCGTAAACACAAGACCATACACTGAAGCAATCAGTGATATTACCTTAAATATAATACTTGCAATCAATTTTTTCTTATTTAAAACATTTGTATTCAATTTGAGCCTCCAATTATTTTGATTTTCAAATTATAATACATATTAGTTTGATTATCAAGTTATTTATACAAAGTATCAATATATTCTTTCAGTTTATCATATGATTCTTCATCTACTTTATAATCTGCTCCATTCCATGTAACTTTTCCAGCAAGTACAATCGTATTTGCCACCCCATCTTTATAATAAGTAATGCAATATCCCCAACTCCCCACCACAAAAAACTCCCGCAGGGACAAGCCCTGCGGGAGCATTTGAGAAACATACAAACTATTAAGTTATATATTAATTACTTGTAAAGTTCTACTAACTTCTGGAGATGCTCATATCTTTCCTTAGCAACTTCCTCAGACTTAGTGAAGAGTCTCTCAGCTCTTTCTGGGAATGGCTTAACAAGTCTTGTATAACGAGCCTCGTTATTAAGGAATTCCTGATATGATCCATCACCTTCCTTAGATGTAAGTGTGAATGGATTCTTTCCTTCAGCCTTGAGTGCTGGGTTGAATGAGAAGAGGTTCCAGTAACCAGCCTTAACAGCCTTCTTCATCTCATCCTGGCAGTGGTTCATACCACCCTTAGCGATACCGTGAAGTTCGCAAGGAGCGTAACCAATGATAAGTGATGGTCCGTTGTAAGCCTCAGCTTCCTTGATTACCTTAAGAGCCTGAGCCATGTTAGCACCAAGAGCAATCTGAGCTACATATACATAACCATACTGCATAGCGATTTCAGAAAGGCTCTTCTTTCCGATTTCCTTACCTGCTGCAGCGAACTGGCAAACCTCACCGATGTTAGAAGCCTTAGAAGCCTGTCCACCTGTGTTAGAATACATTTCTGTATCGAATACCATAACGTTAACGTTCTCACCAGAAGCAAGTACGTGGTCTAATCCGCCGTAACCGATATCGTAAGCCCATCCATCACCACCGAAGATCCATACAGACTTCTTAGCAAGGTAATCCTTCTTAGCTAATACCTGTGGAGCTGTTGGACAACCATCTGCAGCTGCCTTCTCTAACTCTGCAACAAGAGCTTCTGTAGCTGGTGTGTTAGCCTTAGTATCATCCTTAGTCTCGATGTACTTAGCTGCTGCTGCCTTGAACTCAGCAGATGCCTTATCAGATGCAGCCATCTCTTCAATCATCTCGATAGCCTGCTCTCTGATGTACTTCTGACCAATATACATACCTAAACCATGCTCAGCATTATCCTCGAATAATGAGTTACACCAAGCTGGACCCTTCTTAGAATCCTTGTTTACTGTATATGGTGAAGTAGCAGCTGGGTTACCCCAGATAGAAGAACAACCTGTAGCATTAGAAATGTACATCTGCTCACCGAATAACTGTGTAATTAATCTAGCATATGATGTCTCTGCGCATCCTGCACATGAACCTGAGAATTCAAGTAATGGCTGGTTATACTGAGAACCGATTGGAGTTTCAACAAGTGCTGGCTTGATTTCCTTCTTACCAACGTTAGCAACGAGGTAATCAAATACAGGCTGCTCAGCTGACTGAGATTCCTGTGGAACCATCTTAATAGCTTCTCCTGCCTTAGGACATACAGTAACACACTCGCCACATCCCATACAATCTAAAGGAGATACAGACATTGTATACTTCATAGTTGTATCTACAGCATGCTTAGAATCTGCAAGCTTGATGTTTGCTGGAGCTGCTGTAACTTCATCAGCTGAAAGAATAAATGGTCTGATTGTTGCATGTGAACAAACAAATGCACAGCTGTTACACTGAACGCAGGCTGCTGGATCCCACTCTGGAACCATAACTGCTGTTCCTCTCTTCTCGTATGCAGAAGCACCTGTTTCGAACTGACCATCAGCGCAATCCTTGAATGCTGAAACTGGAAGGCTGTCACCATCCATCTTAGAGATTGGCTCAAGAAGATCGTTAACTAACTTAACAACTTCTGGACGTCCTGTCTTAGCTTCCTTAGGAGCATCAGCTTCTGGATTAGCCCAAGAATCTGGAACTTCTACCTTATGTATAGCATCTACACCGGCATCAATAGCCTTGTAGTTCATCTCTACTACAGCATCACCCTTCTTAGAGTAAGACTTCTTAGCAGCTTCCTTCATGAACTTAATAGCATCATCGATAGGCATTACATCAGCTAACTTAAAGAAAGCAGACTGTAAGATTGTGTTAGTTCTCTTACCCATACCGATTTCGATAGCCTTATCAATGGCATTGATTGTGTAAAGCTGAATCTTGTTATCATAAATGTACTTCTTAGCTTCAGCGTTAAGATGATGTCCTAATTCTTCATCTGTCCACTGACAGTTAATCATGAATACTCCGCCTGGCTTAACATCCTGTACCATCTTCATACCCTGTGTAACATATGCTGGGTTATGACATGCTACGAAGTCAGCCTGATTGATGTAATATGGACTCTTAATTGGGTTATCACCAAATCTTAAGTGAGAAATTGTGATACCACCTGTCTTCTTAGAATCATACTGGAAGTATGCCTGGATGTACTTGTCTGTGTGGTCACCGATAATCTTAGTAGAGTTCTTGTTAGCACCTACTGTACCATCTCCACCGAGACCCCAGAACTTACATTCCTTAGTACCAGCAGCTGAAGTAATTGGAGCTGGCTTAACTTCTGGCAGTGAAAGGTTAGTAACATCATCAACGATACCGATTGTGAATCTGCTCTTAGGAGCATCCTTCTCTAATTCCTTATATACAGCGAAGATAGATGAAGGTGGTGTATCCTTAGAACCAAGACCATATCTGCCACCAACTAATGTGATGTCGTTAAGTCCTGCTTCACGAAGTGTTGTAGCAACATCAAGGAAAAGAGGCTCACCAAGAGAACCTGGCTCCTTTGTTCTGTCAAGTACAGCAATCTTCTTAGCTGTCTTAGGAATAACCTTTAAGATAGCTTCTGATGACCATGGTCTGTAAAGTCTTACCTTAACAAGACCAACCTTTTCACCCTTAGCTGTAAGGTAATCAATAACTTCTTCTACTACGTCGTTAACAGAACCCATAGCGATGATTACTCGCTCTGCATCTGGTGCACCATAGTAGTTAAATAATCCATAATTAGTACCGAGCTTCTCGTTAACCTTGTTCATGTACTTCTCAACTACTGCTGGAAGAGCATCATAAACTGAGTTACATGCCTCTCTGTGCTGGAAGAAGATATCACCATTCTCATGTGAACCACGAGCTGATGGATGATTAGGATTAAGAGCGTGTGCTCTGAATTCTTCAACTGCATCCATTGGGCACATATCCTTAAGATCTTCGTAATCCCACTCTTCAATCTTCTGAATCTCGTGTGATGTACGGAAACCATCAAAGAAGTTAAGGAAAGGTGTCTTTCCTTCAAGTGCTGCACAGTGAGCTACTGGTGAAAGATCCATAACCTCCTGTGGGTTAGTTTCACAAAGCATTGCGAAACCTGTCTGACGACATGCGTATACATCTGAATGATCACCAAAGATGTTCAATGCATGTGATGATACTGTACGGGCAGATACGTCGAATACGCATGGGAGCTGCTCACCAGCTATCTTATACATATTAGGAATCATAAGTAAAAGGCCCTGTGAAGCTGTAAATGTTGTTGTTAATGCACCTACACCTAAAGAACCATGAACTGTACCTGCAGCACCAGCCTCTGATTCCATCTCAACTACCTTAACAGTACTGCCGAAAATGTTCTTTCTTCCGGCTGCTGACCACTGGTCAACATAATCTGCCATCGGGCTTGATGGTGTGATTGGATAGATACCAGCAACTTCTGTATATGCATAAGCTACATGTGCAGCGGCTGTATTACCATCCATAGAATGTTTCTGTCTTGCCATTATAAATATTTCCTCCTTAAGAAAATTTAGGCGGCATAAATGTACCCGATATAAATAACCAGATATACATTATACGTCCCTACATATTACTTAATATTTTATTATCTTTATCTCCAAAAGTAAAGGCATAAATGTGAGATTTCATGCTTATTTCATTATTAAAATCAATACAATGCCATTAAAAACTGGACTTTTCCAATGTCCAAGCATCGGAAAAGTCCAATTACACGATTTACATATTCTTATTATTACTACATTTTATTAATAAATCATTATATTAATCGTCTTCACCCTGAAGTGCATCATAACCTGATTCTCCGGTTCTTACCTTTACTACATCCTCAACATCATATACAAAAATCTTACCATCACCGATATGACCTGTATAGAGAGCCTTTCTTGTAGCATTGATAACATCCATTACAGGAACTGAAGATATTACCATCTCAACCTGTGTCTTAGGAAGAAGCTGGATATCCATTGGAACACCTCTGTAATATTCAGGAGCACCCTTCTGTGTACCACATCCAAGAACCTGTGTAACTGTCATACCTGTAACTCCGATATCGTTCATGGCCTTCTTGAATCTCTCGAATCTCTCCTGCTTCATAAGAATCTCAACCTTGGTAATCTTCTTACCATCACCTGCATCAGATGTCTTAACAAGAGCAGGTACAGAAGTTTCCATTGATTCTGAACCGATTACATCAACATCACCGTCAACAAAGTCCATACCACCAAATTCAAATCCTGCATAAGCACTTGAAAGACCATGCTCCATAATATCAAGGCCTCTGATTTCTTCTTCCTTAGAAGCTCTGAGTCCGATTGTAGCCTTAATTACTGTGAACACAATCACCATGCATACAGTTGCCCATGCTGCAACTGATATAAATCCTAATAACTGAAGTCCAAGCTGTGTGAATCCACCGCCATAGAAAAGACCTTCGCCCTTAATTGAACCACCTTCTAAAGCAATTGCATATCCTGGAGCTGAGCTTGTTGCAAAAAGGCCAACAGCAATTGTACCCCAGATACCATTCATCATATGTACTGCTACAGCACCTACAGGATCATCAACATGAAGCTTGTAGTCAAGAAGCCACACACCGAATACTACTAAAAGACCAGAAACAATACCTATCATTGTTGCACCAAATGCATCTGTTACATCACAAGGAGCTGTTATACCAACAAGACCTGCAAGTGAAGCATTTAAACACATTGAAACATCAGGCTTACCATATCTTATCCATGTGAATATCATACATGTTACTGTAGCTATTGCAGGAGCAACTGTTGTTGTAAGGAAAATAGAGCCTAAATCTTCAATTGTTGTTGCTGCTGCACCGTTAAATCCATACCAGCCAAACCACAGAATAAATACACCAAGTGCACCAAGTGGAATATTGTGTCCTGGGAAAGCATTTACCTTTATAACCTTACCATTAGCATCCTTTTCAAACTTACCAATACGAGGTCCAAGAATCTTAGCACCAATAAGAGCTGAAATACCACCAACCATGTGAATACAACAAGAACCTGCAAAATCATGGAAGCCTAACTGTGCAAGCAAGACACCGCCCCACATCCAGTGAGCTTCTATTGGATAGATAAGTGCTGAGATAACTGCTGAGTATACACAATATGATAAGAACTTTGTTCTCTCAGCCATGGCACCTGAAACAATAGTAGCTGTTGTAGCACAGAATACTAAGTTAAATACGAAACTAGAAAAATCAAAATCTTTGTAAGCCGTGAAGATATCAAAACCAGGCTTTCCAATAAAACCAAGTAAATCCTCACCTAATAAGAAACTGAATCCAATAAGAACGAACATTACTGTACCAATACAGAAGTCCATCAGATTCTTCATAATAATGTTACCTGAATTCTTTGCTCTTGTGAATCCTGTTTCTACCATTGCAAAACCTGCCTGCATCCAGAAAACAAGAGCTGCACCTATAAGGAACCACACACCGAATAATTCGGCATCTACCGCTGATAAAATCTCTTGCATAACCATTTCCTCCCTAATCAGAAATTCATTTTAATTTAATTGCCGGTAACAGAGTTGATCAGGTTCTGTACCTGATTAAACAGAATGCAAAAAAGGCGTGCAGGCAGTTTTCCCAAACTGCTTACACGCCTTTGTGTACATCACTGTTTAATTTATGTTGCCTATTATACTCGCCATTTTCAATAATTATTGAAAAAATCGGACATTTTCATTGACTTTTTAATTTTTTCTTAATAATATTTTAATAAATAAACTTTTAGAGGAGACAATTTATGAAACATATGATACAGCCATTTGGAATTGACATGTACAACAAAGTACTTACTGATACTAAGTCATCTGAGCATATGTCCTTTTACGAAGCTGATAAAAGCGGTATGCCTGATAACTTTACAATTTCTTTTATTCCTTCATACACTACAGAATGGATAATATGTTACAACGACGGCAATGACAAAGCGGAATTCATCTGTGCAGGCAGCCAGAATAAGCTCACAGAACTTTCTCTTAACGTATTTGATCACTATTTTGGAGTAAGATTCGACAATACAGGCTGTTACTTTAATAAAGGCTGTAATGCTAAGACCTACCCTGTGAACATAACAGATAATGTATTCCGTTATGAACCGGTGCCTGACTCATATGAGATGCAGTTAGTAAAAGATTTCCACAAATCTTTTACATTTAAAGACAGAATTGCGCTTTTTAAAGCATTTGTTACAGACTGCAAGACATTCTGTCCTGTTTCTGAAAGCATTAAGGAACTCAATAACCTTATATATTCCGGTGCCGGTACTGTTGCAGAATTATCTGCAGAATCAGAATATTCTGTAAGACATATATCAAGACTTTACAATAAAGTTTATGGCATCGGAGCTAAGGATTTTATCAAAATGTACAGATTCCAGAATGTTCTGGCTGAGATAATTGCCAATCCCGACCGCGATAACAGCTTCTTTATCGAG
>ERZ779829.656-NODE-656-length-14730-cov-2.666848_pt1 | contig 14730 bp, 8 predicted proteins | sample MGYA00511562_ERZ779829 | MGnify/ENA primary metagenome ERZ779829 (study PRJEB29588, sample SAMEA2151677) | human gut metagenome | biome: human gut; feature: human-associated habitat; material: faeces | place: Denmark | collected 2008/2010 ... | reverse complement strand
TATGTTGCTTGTGTATTATCTATAGTAGATAATTCCAAAGATATAAAATGAACAGCCAAATAGATGAATTTGAACGAATAATGCTGGATTATCTGAAAGGCGAAATCTCGTCTGAAGATATGCAGAAACTAACTATATTACTGAAAAGAGAGAATGCTTGTCGCGAAAAATATCGTGAAATAGCCCGTTCTTATGCATTGGCATCCTCTTCTTGGTTTGCACGCAGGAAAGAGCAAAACTTTGAGCAATTGTGTGATACATTGAATTTCTATTCTTCTCGTAAACATTCTTTTTTCCGTAAAATAAGCGTTTGGAGAAGCGTTGCTATATGGACTTTACTGATTGGTTGTAGTATAACATTCTTTTATTTATATCATTCGTCTAGTCCAGAAGTTCTTACTCCTTCTTATTGTCAGATTGAGGTTCCCCAGGGGGCCAGTTCGAAATTATTATTGCCTGATAGTACCATTGTTTTTCTGAATGGGGGGACGGTTTTAAAGTATGATGTTTCTTTGCAGCAGCGGACTGACCGGAAAGTTTTTCTTTCAGGTGAGGCTTATTTCAAAGTTTCTAGAAATATGCTCAAGCCTTTTATTGTTCATACGGGGGAATTGAATATAAAAGTATTAGGTACAACATTTAATGTGGCTTCTTATCCTGATGATGCGGAAATAAAAGTGAGCCTTGTGGAAGGTAGTGTGAATGTTTACACTACTTCAGATGCTAAAAAGAATATTCTTCTTTCTCCTGATGAGCAAGCTGTTTATAATAAAAATGATAAGGTATTGTCTATGAGAAAGATAGATGCGGTATCTCAAGCAGCATGGACTACAGGAAGACTGGTATTTGTTAATGAAAAGTTATTTGATATTTTGAAAACAATCGGGAAAAAATATGATGTACAGATACTTGTGCAGTCTCGGAAAGTGTATACTGAATATTTTTCAGGAAGTATAGATACGAATCTGACTTTGGATGAAATTCTTTCTTATTTAGATGTGGATAATAAGTTTATGTGGAGAAAGAAAGGAAAAACAATAGTTATTACAGACCGGTAACTGATAGATAAAAAGTACTGTGAAAAGTACATGCTTAAATAATTGTTAACTAAAAATTCTAAGTATGAAAAAAAACTTTTGTAAAGTTCGTAGGGGGCATTGCCTCTCTCTTGTATGGATAGTTTCATTTCTACTATGGGGAAATGTCACTATGGCCGCATTGCCTATTCAGGAGGCAAAACTTTCTATACAACAGCGTTCAGTGGCTTTGAGTCGGGTTTTTTATGAGATTGAAAAACAGACCGGCTACTCTTTCCTTGTTCGTAATAATGATATTAATATGAATGAGAAAGTATCTATTGATGTTAAAAATAAAAGTGTGGAAGAGGTGCTTGAGATGTTGTTTGTAGGGAAAAATATCCGTTATAAAGTGGAAGGGGAGCATATTTCTGTTTATAAACCCCAGCAATCAAGACAAAATGCAATTACCGGATTGGTTATGGATGTGGCAAAAGAACCAGTTATTGGTGCTTCTGTTGTGGTAATGGGATCTACTAACGGGTGTATCACAGATTTTGATGGAAAATTTTCTTTAGAAGTTTCTGAATTTCCTGTGAAGTTACAAATCAGTTATATTGGTTATAAATCTCAAGAGGTAACTGTACGTGATACAAAAACTATTCAGGTGGTATTACGTGAGGACACTGAAACTTTAGATGAAGTGGTGGTAGTGGGATACGGTTCGCAGAAAAAAGCAAACCTGACAGGAGCCGTTGCCTCGGTCAAGATGGATGAAGTGATAGGCAATCGTCCTTTGTCACAAGCTGCTGATGCATTGCAAGGTACGGTTCCCGGCTTGTTTGTGTCTAGTGATGGCAATGCTCCAGGTAAAAGTAAGTCATTCCAGATTCGTGGCGCTTATTCTGTAGGTATTAAAAATGATGATGGTTCTTATGGTAGTGCTATCAAGCCTTTGATTTTGATTGACAATGTGGAAGGAGACTTGGATATGGTTAATCCTGAGGATATTGAAACGGTTACAGTGTTGAAAGATGCTGCTTCAGCTGCCATTTATGGTGCCCGTGCTGCCGGTGGTGTAATTTTGGTTACTACCAAACGTCCGAAAGGAGAAACTTCTTTCCAACTGAATTATAATAATAACTTTGCCTTTGCAACTGCCATGAATTTGCCAGAACAGGCACCGTTGATGGAATATTTGCAGGCCTATTCTGATGCAGCCGGAGATCAATTCTGGACAATGGGTTCGCCTAGTGTAAGCAAATGGATGGGATATTTGGAGCAATATCGTAATAATCCGTCTTCTATTCCTACTGTCGGCGATGGTATCTTTAAAGATACGGATGGGGCTGTTTATTATATGAATGAAAAGGACTTGGTGAAGAACATGCTTGAGACTAGTTTCCAGCATACACATAATATATCAATGACAGGTGGTACTGATAAGCTCCGTTATCGTCTTTCTGCCGGATTTATTGATAATGACGGTGTGCTGATTACTGACAAGGATAAATACAGACGAATGAATGTCAGTGGATTTATATCTGCCAATGTTACAAAATGGTTTACTCAGGAAGCCACTTTTAGCTATGCACATAGTAAAAGAATGGAGCCAAAGTCTGCTTTGGGCGCTGTTTACAGTACTCGTCTTGCTTCTTTCTATCCGGAAGGCAATATGCCGGAAGGTATTTCTGCTGCAGGCGATGGATTACCTTTCTTTACTCCGTCCAATCAGATACGTTGGTCCAATCCAGAAAAAACATTGTATGACAATCCTCGTATTTTCCTGAAGTCTATATTGAAGCCATTAAAGGGATTTGAAATAGCATTTGAATATACTTTCGACAAGAATATATATGATTATAGCTGGTATACGGGAAGTGTGGTATATACTACTGTGCAAGGTGGTAAAGACACGACTCCGACCAATGACTATCTACAAAAAAAGAAAAGATATACCGACTATAACTCAATCAACTTGTATGGTACTTATGATTTCTCATTGGGTAATCATCAGTTTAAGATAATGGCAGGTTTCAATCAAGAATCCAGTTATCAGGAAATAATGGAGGCTTTATCCTATGGACAAGCTGTTATTGAGGTGCCTTCATTGGGTTCGGGTACATCTACATTGAAAGCTACGGACAAGTATAATGAGTTTTCTGTTCGCGGCGGATTCTTCCGTGTGAATTACAACTATCAGGATAAATATTTGCTGGAAGTAAACGGACGTTATGACGGTTCTTCTAAGTTTCCTAAAGAATCACGTTACGGTTTCTTCCCCTCTGTTTCGGCCGGTTGGAACATTGCACAGGAAAAATTCATGGAAAGTACTCAGAATTGGTTAGGTTCTTTGAAGCTACGTGCTTCTTATGGTATGATTGGTAACCAGAACGTGCCTGCTTATTCGTTTATTCCAACTATGGCGGTGAATAATAAATACAATGGTTGGATATCCAATGGTAATTATGTAACCGCTATTACTTCTATTCCTTCATTGGTAAGTCGTAACTTTACTTGGGAAAAGGTAGGGACATTAGACATCGGTATTGATTTCTCTATGTTCAGTAATCGCTTTACAGGTACTTTTGACTGGTATCAGCGTAATACGAACGGCATGCTTGCTCCGGGTGTGCAATTGCCTGCTGTAGTAGGTGCGGATGCTCCTTATCAGAATACGGCAGATATGCGTACACGTGGCTGGGAACTGAGTTTCAATTGGCGCGACCAGATTGGAAAGGTGAGCTACCGAGTCGGTTTAAACCTGTCCGACAGCAAGTCAAAGATTGTGAAGTATGACAGTAACTCATCCTACATATTAAGCAGCCAAAAGACGAATGCGCTGACGGGTGGAACATATACATTTTGGGAGTTTTATAAAGGTAAGGAATTAGGCGAAATCTGGGGATATGAAACAGATGGTTATTATACCGTAGACGATTTTGTCGATACTTCTTCATGGAAATTAAAGGATGGCGTTCCAAGCATAGATGGCTATAATCCTCGTCCGGGTGATGTGAAGTTCAAGAACTTAATGGATGATGAAAGAGGGACAAATATGATTTCCAGCGGCAACAATACGTTGAATAATCCGGGCGACCGTAAAGTGATTGGTAATGAAATTCCTCGTTATCTTTATGGTATTAATCTAGGATTAAACTATAAAGGTTTTGATTTGAGTGCCTTTTTGCAAGGAACCGGTAAACGCGATAAATGGATTGCCAATACATTGACTTTCCCATTATATTCTGACTTTAAGTTTATTCCTTTATATAAAGGTTTGGGTGATTACTGGCAACCGGTAGATGCTGCCAATGGTGATTACACAGCAGTTAATCCTAATGCTGAGTTCCCACGTATTTATGGCAACTATGGTAACCAAGGCTCTAATTACCGCCAGTCAGACAAGTACTTGTCCGATGCTTCTTATCTGCGTATCAAGAATGTTACTTTGTCATATACATTCCCCAAAGCATGGATTACCAAAATATCTTTGTCGCAGTTACGTGCTTTTGTCAGTGTAGAAAATCTGGCAACGTTCTCATCATTGCCAAAGGGTATCGACCCGGAAACGCTGAAATGGGATTATCCCGCATTCCGCACAGTATCCTTTGGGCTTAATCTTACATTATAAACCTTAAATTAGTACGAGTATATGAAAAGATTATTTATAAGTTTAGCAATTCTCGCAGGAATCAGCCTCTCTAGTTGTAATGATAGTTTCTTGGAAAAGACTCCTGTTACAGACTTGACGGAGAATAATGCATTCAATTCCTACGATAACTTCAAGGCTTTTATGTGGCCTTGTTATGAGATGTTTACAAATAATACTATTCGCACTTCCTTACAAGGATTCGGACAAGACGGACAGTATAAGGGCGATATGGCAGCAGGATACTTTCAGCAAAAATATGAAAGTGGCTACAATGAATTTGCTTATCAGACAGTTGCCAGTGTAGCATCCGGTAATGGCTGGGATTTTAAATCATTTATCCGCCGTGTCAATATCATGCTTTCACACATTGATAATTCTAGTATGACAGAGGCTCAGAAAGACCATTGGCGTGCAGTAGGATATTTTTTTCATTCTTTTTGGTATATGGAATTGATAGATCGTTTTGGCGATGTGCCTTGGGTGGACCAGGTATTGCAGGAAGATTCTCCCGAAGCTTATGGACCTCGTGTGGATAGAAAAACCGTAGCCGACAAGGTATTGGAACGTCTGCAATGGGCGGAACAGAATATTGGAAATTTCACATCACAGGATGGGGACAATACGATTAACCAAGATTGTGTACGTGCCGTTATTTCGCGTTTCGGATTACGTGAAGGTACATGGAGGAAATATCATGAATTGGGTGATGCTGAAAAATATCTGCAAGAGTGTGTACGCGCATCCGAGTTATTAATGGCCGCTTATCCTACTCTTTACACAGGAACAGACGGTCAACCCGGTGCCGGATATGGTGAAATGTGGACAACAGAGGATTTGGGACAAGTTCCAGGTATCATTCTCTATAAATCTTATGTGAAGGATATAAATCCTATGGGCATGAGTTATATTGAACATACTTCTTCACACTATGTGGAGATGAACCAGAATACGGTAGATCTTTATTTGATGAAGAATGGCAAGCCGATTTTGGCTGACGGATCGGGCTACCATGGAAATAAGGACATGTATGCGGTATTTCGTGACCGTGACCCGCGTTTGTATCACACGGTTATACCTCCTTATAAAGTAAAATCTGGAAAAGGCGACTATCCTACCTGGTCGTATACAGACAATCCGGCAGACCGTGAATATATTGATATTATGGGAGCAAATGAAAGTTGCAGTAACCCGGGTGTTGGTATGAAACGTTTGCCTGGGCAGAACTGGAGTGCATCACTTGTACCTGAAATACCAAGATTAGGTACTGGAGCATTTGTGACTTGCCGTTCAGGCTACTATGTATGGAAGAATTGGGATAACTGGGAAACCAGCTTTAATAATGGTAATTTGAATACAGCTGACAAACCTATTTTTAAAATTGAAGAAGTCCTGTTGAATGAAGCTGAAGCCAAATTTGAATTGGGAGTATTTGACCAAGGGGTTGCAGACAAAACAATCAATAAGTTGCGTGATCGTGCCGGTGTAGTCAAAATGGTGGTTGCTGACATTAATGATAGTTTTGATCCTAACCGTGGAAAATACTATCCTAAAGGTAATGAAAGTGGTATTTTGGTTGATCCTGTCTTATGGGAAATTCGTCGCGAACGTATTATAGAATTGATGGGTGAGGGATTTGGTATTTATGATATCCGTCGTTGGCGTATGGCTCCGTGGTTCCTCAATCGACCTGCAACTGGTCTTTGGATGAGTAAAGAAGAGGCAATGAAAAATAATATGACTTTATATAATCCTGAAACTGGTTATTCTGATGGAACTGACGGTTCATTGACGGAAGGTAATTTGTATCTTTTCAATGATCCTCTAAAAGAAGGTAAAGGTTGGTTAGATAAATATTATTTGTATCAAGTACCGACTACCGAAATATTATTGAACCCAGAACTGGAACAGAATCCTGGTTGGTAATTTATAGTGTGATACGAATGAGGCTGTCTCAAATGCGGAATAACGTATGGAGACGGTCTTGTTTGGTTTTTAAACTTAGAAAAATCGAAATAAAATGAGATTTCAGAAAATAGGATTGACTACTGTAGTGTTGTGTACCGTAGGAATACAACAGAGCTTTTCTATCGATATAGTTACAAAAGAAAAACCTAATATCGTGTTTATTTTGGCTGATGATTTAGGTTGGACGGATTTGGGTGTAATGGGCAGTGATTATTATGAAACTCCTAATATAGACCGTCTTGCTACAGAAGGAATATTGTTTGACAATGCTTACGCTGCAGCCGCCAATTCAGCACCTAGCCGTGCTTGTATGATGACAGGAATGTACACGCCACGCCATGGAGTATATACAGTTAGTCCTCCCGACCGTGGTGATCGTACCAAACGTAAATATATAGCTATTCCCAATGTAGAAGATGTCTGTGCCGACTTTGTGACTATGGCCGAGGCTTTGCAAGAACAGGGTTATCAGTGTGGTCATATCGGGAAGTGGCATTTGGGGGATGATGAGGACGGTACAGGACCCTTGTCACAGGGATTTATATGGAATGTGGGCGGTAATAGAGCAGGAGCTCCCTATTCTTATTTTTATCCCTATTGTCTGCCTGATAAAAGTAAATGTCATGTGGGATTAGAAGAAGGTATATTGGGTGAATATTTTACTGATCGGTTGACTGAAGAAGCTGTTTCTTTTATAAAATCTCATAGTGAAGGTCCTTTTTTCTTACATTTGTCCCATCATGCCGTACATACGGTTTTGCAAGCACCTGATTCATTGATAAATAAATATCGTAATAAAACTCCCGGTAAATATCATAAGAATCCTATATATGCTGCAATGATTGAAAAACTAGATGATAGTGTTGGTAGGATATGCCAAGTTATTAAGACATTAGGAATAGCAGATCGTACAATAGTCATTTTTTATTCAGATAATGGAGGTTCGGAACCAGTGACAGACAATTATCCGTTAAATGGAGGAAAGGGAATGCCTTATGAAGGTGGGAGCCGTGTGCCGTTGATTATAAGGTGGACTGGTAAAATAGAAGGAGGCATCCGTTCATCTGTTCCAATAACAGGAGTTGATTTTTATCCAACTTTTGTTACTTTGGCACAGGGTAAGATTCCTGCTAACTTAGATGGAAAAGATATTTTTACGCTTATAAATAATAATGAGACGGAACGTGATCTTTTCTGGCATTTTCCGGCTTATTTGGAGTCTTATTTAAACGGGGGAAGAGATTTCCGTGCAAAACCTTATTCCAGTATTCGTTCAGGTGATTGGAAATTGATATATCATTATGAAGATAAGTCTATGGAACTGTTTAATTTGAAGAATGATCTGGGAGAATCACAAGATCTATCAGGTTCAAATCCTGTAAAGCGAGGAGAACTTTATCAGAAACTGATGAAGTGGATTCAAGAAACTCATGCTCCTATTCCTGTGAAATTGAATCCTTATTATCGAGAGTAGGTGAATGATATTTTTTTCTTCTATAGCTTTGCAGCCTAGGATATTTTCTCTAAATTGCCGATGTTTATAGCAGGAGTAGTAATTATTAAATTCAGTAAAAAACAGAATATATGAAAAATCGAAACCTCTTTCTTTTAACCAGTGGATTAGCATTTCCTCTATTAGGCGCTTATGCTCAGAAAACTCCTAAACCGAATATCATTTATATTATGTGTGATGATATGGGTTATGGTGATTTAGGGTGTTATGGTCAGTCCTACATCAGTACACCGAATATTGATAATATGGCTAAAGAAGGTATGCGTTTTACACAAGCGTATGCCGGTAGTCCGGTGAGTGCTCCATCACGTGCGTCATTTATGACCGGACAACATTCCGGACATTGTGAAGTACGTGGGAACAAAGAGTACTGGCGCGATGCCCCTGTTGTGATGTATGGAAATAATAAGGAATATGCCGTGGTGGGGCAACATCCATACGATCCCGGTCATGTGATTATACCTGAAATAATGAAAGATAACGGTTATACTACCGGTATGTTTGGTAAATGGGCAGGGGGCTATGAGGGATCTGTGTCTACGCCGGACAAACGGGGTATTGATGAATATTATGGTTATATTTGTCAGTTTCAGGCTCATTTATATTATCCGAATTTCCTGAACCGGTATAGTAAATCGGCTGGTGATACGGCAGTGGTTCGTGTAGTGATGGATGAGAATATCAACTATCCTATGTTTGGTAAGGACTATTTCAAACGTCCGCAATATTCTGCGGATATGATCCATGAAGAAGCAATGAAATGGTTGGATAAACAGGATGGCAAGCAACCTTTCTTTGGTATTTTTACTTATACGCTTCCTCATGCAGAGCTGGCGCAGCCCGAAGATTCTATTCTGACAGGTTATCAAAAGAAGTTTTTTGAAGATAAAACTTGGGGTGGACAGGAAGGATCAAGATATAATCCGTCGGTACACACCCATGCGCAGTTTGCCGGCATGATTACTCGCTTGGATTATTATGTAGGAGAAGTTTTGAACAAATTAAAGGAGAAAGGACTGGACGAAAATACCATTGTGATTTTTACCAGTGATAACGGCCCCCATGAAGAAGGGGGAGCTGACCCTACCTTCTTTGGTCGTGATGGCAAACTTCGTGGATTGAAACGTCAATGTTATGAAGGGGGGATTCGTATTCCGTTCATTGTGCGTTGGCCGGGTAAAGTACCCGAAGGAACGGTTAATGATCATCAGTTAGCTTTCTATGACTTGATGCCTACATTTTGTGACTTGGCAGGTGTGAAGAATTATGTGAAGAAGTACACTAACAAGAAAAAAGACATGGATTATTTTGATGGTATTTCTTTTGCTCCGACTTTGTTAGGACAGGAAGGACAGAAGAAACATGATTTCTTGTATTGGGAATTTGATGAAACCGATCAGATTGGTGTACGTATGGGAGACTGGAAGATGGTAGTGAAAAAAGGGACTCCTTTCCTTTACAATCTTGCTACAGATATTCATGAAGACCATGATATCGCTGCCGGACATCCGGATATTGTGAAACAAATGAAAGAGATTATCAGAACACAGCATACTCCGAATCCTCATTTCTCTGTGACTTTGCCTTCATTTGAATAAATAGATTTTTTATTCTGATATTCCTCAATCTATTCATTTAGATTGGGGAATATTTTTTTATGTTCCATAAACCTGCTATCTTTGCCTCGCAAATTTAAAAATATTCCGATGAGAATTTAAAACATTCATTTCCATACAACTATTTGTTTTTACGTTGGGACAGCAGGCGAAATAATTTCGTTTGTTGCGCAATAGTTGTCTTCTTATTCCAACTACGAACTTTTCAGTATTCATATTTAAAATTCTTAGAAAGAGTATGTGTATACATGTACAGTCCATTACTTACATGCATCCGGATAAAGATGTGCTTTTCAGTAATGTCAGTTTTACTATCAGTAAAGGGCAAAAAGTAGCCCTTATCGGAAACAACGGTTCGGGAAAATCTACCTTGATGCGATTGATAACTAAAGAGCTATTACCTTCTGAAGGACAAATTATATGTCCGGATATCCCCTATTCTATTCCACAGCATTTTGGTCAGTTTAATCATTTGACAGTAGCCGGGGCATTGGGAATAGAAAGAAAGTTATATGCACTTCATGCCATTTTACAGGGAGATGCTTCGATAGAGCATTTTACGGCTTTGGCGGATGACTGGAAAATAGAAGAGAAAGCGGTTGCTGCTTTGAATGAATGGGGGTTGGTAGGAGTACCTCTTTCCTATCCCATGCATTTGTTGAGTGGCGGTGAGAAAACAAAAGTTTTTCTAGCAGGAATTACTATATACTCTCCTGCTTTTATTTTGATGGATGAGCCTACCAATCATTTGGATATAGAAAGCATTCAATGGTTGGAAAACTTTTTGAAGACAAGTGAGGGGGCAGTTGTATTGGTGAGTCACGACCGCGCATTTATTAATAATGTGACCAATCGTACGATTGAAATCTCTTGCGGGCATATCTATGATTATAAAGTGGCTTACGATGAGTTTGTGGTATTGCGCAAAGAGCGTCGTGAGCAGCAATTGCGTGCATACGAGAACCAGCAGAAGCAAATTCAGGATACGGAAGATTTCATAGAGCGTTTCCGTTATAAGGCTACCAAGGCTGTACAGGTGCAGAGCCGCATCAAGCAATTGGAAAAAATAGTTCCTATTGAAATTGATGATGAAGATAATTCAGCCTTACGGTTGAAGTTTCCGCCTGCCATGCGTTCCGGCAATTATCCGGTCATTTGTGACGGGGTGAAGAAAGTATACGGCAGTCATCTTGTTTTCCACGATGTGACTTTGACTATTAATAGAGGTGAGAAGGTGGCTTTTGTCGGAAAGAACGGGGAAGGTAAGTCCACTTTGGTGAAATGTATAATGGACGAAATCCCATACGAAGGTAAACTGACCATCGGACACAACGTACAGATTGGTTATTTTGCTCAGAATCAGGCTCAGATGCTGGATGAAAATCTGAGTGTTTTTGATACGATTGATTATGTGGCAAAAGGGGATATTCGTTTAAAAATTCGTGATATTCTGGGAGCATTCATGTTTGGAGGTGAGGCTTCTGATAAAAAAGTAAAGGTACTGTCGGGTGGGGAGCGGAGTCGTCTTGCCATGATAAAACTTTTGTTAGAACCGGTGAATTTCCTTATTTTGGACGAACCTACCAACCATCTGGATATGCGCTCAAAGGATGTATTGAAAGAAGCTATCAAGGAATTTGATGGAACGGTGATTGTTGTTTCTCATGACCGTGAGTTCTTGGATGGACTGGTGACCAAAGTTTATGAATTTGGAGGTGGAGTAGTAAAAGAACACATTGGCGGCATTTATGATTTTTTACAGAAAAAGAAAATAGAGAGTCTGAATGAGTTGCAGCTTTCGGCTTCTCCTACTGTGTCTGCCACTAAAAAGGAAGAACCCGAAACGGTCAGTGAGAACAAATTATCTTATGAGGCGCAAAAGGAATTGAATAAGAAAATTCGTAAATTGGAGAAACGAATTGCGGATTGTGAACAAAAAATAGAAAAGCTGGAAACTGAGATTAGCGGGGTGGAAGCCGATATGGCTACTCCCGAAGGTGCATCGGATATGGCTTTGTATGAAAAGCATCAGAAACTGAAAAAGGACTTGGATCAGACGGTAGAAGAATGGGAGGCCGTTTCTATGGAATTAGAAGAGATGCAGGGAAGTTAATATGTATCATATATATAGAACAAATGAAAGCAAAACATTATTTACCAATGGCTGTATTGGCTCTGGCAGTAGTTGCCGGATGCGACAGTAAAAAGGAAGCCGTCATGACTTCGGGTATAGACTTGACAAATTTGGACACTACGGCTGTTCAAGGAGCTGATTTTTATCAGTATGCTTGTGGCGGATGGATGAAGAAACACCCTCTGACCAATGAATATTCCCGTTTTGGCTCATTCGATATGCTTGCCGAAAATAACCGGGAACAACTGAAAGGATTGATTGTGGAAATTGCTGCCGGACAGAATGCGCAAGGTACAATAGGTCAGAAAATAGGGGATATCTATAATCTGGCTATGGATAGTGTGAAACTGAATGCGGATGGAGTAACTCCTATTCAAGCTGATTTGGAAAAGATTGCTTCAGTGAAGGATAAATCGGAAATAGTTCCTTTGATGGCGGAACTGGCTCATAGCGGTGTATTCCCTTATTTCAGTTTCTATGTGGGTGCCGATATCATGGACAGCAAGAGCAATTTGTTTCAATTGTATCAAGGGGGTATCAGTCTGGGTGAAAGAGAATATTATTTGGACAATGATGATGTGACTACCAATATCCGTAATAAGTATAAAGAACATATTGTAAAGATGTTCCAATTGGCTGGTTTTGATGAGGCTGCCGCTAAAAAGAAAATGGAGGCTGTAATGGATATCGAAACCCGTATTGCAAAAGCTTCTTTCAGTGCGGTGGAACAGCGTAACCCTGCGGCCAATTATCATAAAATGTCTTTGGATGAATTAAAGAAAGAGATTCCGGGCATTGACTGGGATGCTTTCTTGAATGGTATAGGCGTGAAAGGGGTGACTGAACTGAGTGTTTCTCAAGTGGAGCCGATTAAAGAGGTTGAGAAAATTATCAATAGCTTGCCGGTTGAAAATCAGATCGCTTATATGCAATGGAATCTGATAGACAGGGCTGCCGGTTACTTGAGTGATGATTTGGTAGCACAAAACTTTGATTTTTATGGAAAAACACTATCCGGTAAACAGGCTAACCAACCTCGTTGGAAGCGTGCCGTAAGTACTGTGAATGGGGTACTGGGTGAAGCGGTAGGTCAGATGTATGTGGAGAAATATTTTCCGGCAGCCGCAAAAGAACGTATGGTGCAGTTGGTAAAGAATCTGCAGACCGCATTGGGAGAACGTATCCGGAATTTGGAATGGATGGGTGACAGCACAAAGATTAAAGCTATTGAGAAGTTGAATTCTTTTTATGTAAAGGTAGGCTATCCTGATAAGTGGAGGGATTATACCGGTTTGAATATTGAAAAAGATTCTTATTGGGCCAATGTGAAGCGTGCTACAGAATTCGAACTGGATTATATGTTGTCCAAGGCAGGCAAGCCGGTTGACAGAGATGAATGGGGAATGACTCCGCAGACTGTCAATGCATATTATAATCCGACCACGAATGAGATTTGTTTTCCGGCAGGTATTCTTCAATATCCGTTTTTTGACATGAATGCTGATGATGCATTTAATTATGGAGCTATTGGCGTGGTTATCGGTCATGAAATGACTCATGGATTCGATGATCAGGGACGTCAGTTCGATAAGGATGGTAATTTGAAAGATTGGTGGACAGCCGAAGATGCCAAACGTTTTGAAGAACGTGCTCAGGTAATGGTGAATTTCTTTGATAGCATTCAGGTTTTGCCGGGACTCAATGCCAACGGTTCTTTGACTTTAGGTGAGAATATAGCCGACCATGGTGGTTTGCAGGTTTCTTTCCAAGCGTTCAAGAATGCGACAAAAGATGCTCCGCTACCAGTAGAAGACGGATTTACTCCGGAACAGCGCTTCTTCTTGTCATACGCCGGAGTGTGGGCTGGCAATATCCGCGACGAGCAGATTCGTTTGCAAACAAAGTCTGATCCACATTCATTGGGCAGATGGCGTGTGAACGGAGCACTCCCTCAAATTGGTGCATGGTATGATGCTTTTGGCATTAAAGAGGGGGATCCTATGTATTTGGCTCCTGAAAAACGTGTCTCTATTTGGTAAGCTTTATACATAAAAGATAATAAAAAGCATGGTAATTGCTGATAATTTGGCATTTACCATGCTTTCTTTTTGGAATTTACATGATAAACACCTATTTTTGTGCCCGATGAAACGGAGACGATATATAGCATGGGTATTAATGTTGGTCAGCATAATCATGTTGACTGCATCTGTTCTGCCTCATCATCATCACCGGGAAATCCTTTGCTTGCAGCATGATATGACTTTGTGCGGCTGTCAATGTTCTGTACAGCATCAGCAGCATAATAGTTCCGATGAGAATCATACATGTAATGCCGGATGCGTGACCAAGTTTAAAAGTGTAACTCCGGATCGGGCTCAGGACAGTGTTTCTCCTGATTATTCGTTTTGTTTGCTGTTATATACGGTGACGGATGTATTGGCGCTTTCATTGCGGTTGACAGAACACAACACATTACCTTATAATTACTATTTAGAAAAACTGCATTCTACGTGTCTTCCCCACGTAAAGGGGTTGCGTGCTCCTCCTTGCGATGTTCTTGCTTAACAGATAGAAAGTTTATCTTTTTATCCGCAACTTTGTTGCATTTTCTTTACGCTAATTTTGTATTTAATAAAAAAGTAAGAACAAATTATATCATCATGAAGAAACTTATCTTTATGGGAGTCTTGGGATTATTTCTTTTAGGCTCTTGCAACAGTAAATCGGAACATGACCATGAGGGGCATAGTCATGAAACGGAAAAAGCACATAATCATGATCATGAAGGCCATGATCACGAGCATGAGGAACACGATCATGCGAGTGAA
>ERZ779829.653-NODE-653-length-14740-cov-2.590875_pt1 | contig 14740 bp, 10 predicted proteins | sample MGYA00511562_ERZ779829 | MGnify/ENA primary metagenome ERZ779829 (study PRJEB29588, sample SAMEA2151677) | human gut metagenome | biome: human gut; feature: human-associated habitat; material: faeces | place: Denmark | collected 2008/2010 ... | reverse complement strand
AATGGAAGACAGCCTTAACAAGAAAATGCTTGGATATTCCCATGGCATGAGACAGAAGATGATGGTAATCGGAGCTCTTGTACATAAACCGCCTGTATGGATCCTTGATGAGCCTATGACGGGACTGGATCCGAATGCAGCCTACGAGCTTAAGAAGATGATGCGTGAACATGCAGATGAGGGCAATTGTGTATTCTTTTCTACCCATGTTCTTGAGGTGGCAGAGAAGCTCTGCGACAGGATAATTATGATAAAGAAGGGCGAGAGTATATATCAGGGAACCCTTGAGGAGCTTTGTGAGAAGCATAAGAATAAATCTCTTGAGGATATATTCATTGACATGACACAGGAATAAATCTTGCAGGATTTCAAACGGTTTATATAATGACATATATTCAATGACAGGTAGGAGACTTAATGAAAAATTATCGTGTTTTACTTAATGTAATAAGAAAGAACTCAGAGCTTGTGGTAAATGAAAACGGCAAGAAGAATAAATCCTATGAGATAGCCGGAAGCCTTGCGATGCTTGCCATAATGCTTCCCTGCTGTTTTATCGTAGGGCTTGTGGTAAATGTAATGACCCAGGCACTTATGGAATCAGGGGGAATGACAGAGGGACTGGAGCTGGTGATATTGCTTCTGTCTGTATTCGGAGTAATATTCTCCGTAATGGTCATATTTAATGTGTTGTATTTCTCATCGGATATTGAACAGCTTCTTCCCCTTCCGGTGAAGCCCTTTGAGATTGTGGCAGCCAAGTTTACCTATTCATATCTGGCAGAAAGTGTAATGGAGTTTGTAATACTCATAAGCGGATTTATAGGTTTCTTTATTGCCGGCCCTAAGAATGTGGTATCAATTATAACGGCGGTGCTCGGAGTGTTCCTTCTTCCGGTGCTTCCCCTTGTGTACTGCGGAATATTTGCCCTTATAGCAATGGCATTCTTCTCGAAGGTAAAGGCGTTCAGGAATGTTGACCTGATGGTTGGAATCGCAACGATTTTATTTGGCGGATTATTTGTATATTCATTTATCCGGATGGATAGTATTAATATAAACAACTATATAGAAAGCCTTATGGATGGCAGTAATATATTCATGAATATAATGGATAAGATATTCTTTACTGTGCCGTTTTTCCTTAAGGCACTGGGTGAGGGAGATGCCCTGGCAGGCATAATATTCCTAGGGATAAATGCTCTGTTTATTGCCGTGATGTTATTCCTTGGAGACAAGCTGTATCTCAAGGGAGTGTATATGGCAGGCTCCGCAGGAAGAAGCGGACGCAAGAGCGTGGCAAAGGACAGATATGATTACAGGGCAAGGAAACCATTTGCAGCTTATGTAAAGAAGGAGTGCAAGATATTGTTCAGAACTCCCGCATACAGAAAATATTGTGTAGTGGTAAATATAATATGGCCTCTTCTGGCAGTGGGAATATTTGTGATCCCATCCACAAGGAATTTCATGGTGAGCATGACAAAGCTGCTTCATGCAGGATATGTGGCGTCTGACATTATAATGCTGCTTACGGTCATAGGTGTTGCTTTCTTCGCTACAGCCATGAACAGTATTGCTTCAACGGCATTTACCAGAGAGGGTGGGCACCTGGCATTTGTGAAGTATATCCCATTTGATTACCGGGAGCAGATAAAGATAAAATATTTCGTTAGTATGCTTTACAGTGGAATTACTGTTGCCATAAGTGTTATTATATTCAGTGTGATGATGAATGGTGGTGTGGTACGGACCATATATCTTCTGGTCATAGGACTTATGTGTACTGCCATATGCACATATATAGGCGTTATGCTTGATGCAGCCCATCCTAAGCTTAAGTGGGAGGATGAGTACGGTGCCCTAAGAGGAAGCGCCAGCGTATTTTTTAATATGGCTATTGCCATACTTATAGCAGGTGTTTTATGCGGCTTTGGATTTGTACTTTTTAAGTTCACAAGATTTTACTCTGACACCATTTACGCAGCTTTTTTTGTTGTGCTGCTCATAAGCTGTATTGTTATCAGAAGAGTGTCCATGGCCAGATCGGTTGACAGCATTGTAAATGATATTGACGCGTAAAATGCTGATCCCGTACGTTATATGTATTGCGGTGATTGGTATATCTGCAACTTGGAGAATAATAAAAAGATGATATATATCTTGAAGAAAGGAAGCTGATTTAAATTATGAAGAGAGAAAATGCCTGGAAGAAATATGGCAGGGAAGAGCTTAAGGAGTTAGATTCCCTGTGTGAGGATTACAGAGAGTTCCTGAATAAAGGAAAGACAGAGAGAGAATGTGTCAAGGAAATAGTAAAGGCTGTTAAGAAAGCGGGATATGTTGATATCAATGATATCATTGATGAAAAGAAGAAGCTTAAGCCGGGTTCAAAGGTATATGCAGTATGGATGAACAAGACTGTTGCCCTCTTTAACATCGGAACAAAGGATATTGAGAAGGGAATGAATATCCTTGGAGCACATATAGATTCCCCTAGAATGGATGTTAAGCAGAATCCTCTTTACGAGAAGGAAGGATTTGCATATCTTGATACCCATTATTATGGCGGTATTAAGAAGTATCAGTGGGTTACACTTCCACTTGCCATACATGGTGTTGTAGCTAAAAAGAATGGCGATGTAGTTGACATAAATATTGGTGAGGATAAGAATGACCCGGTATTCTGTGTTACAGATCTTCTTATACACCTTGCAGGAAACCAGATGGAGAAGAAGGCAAGTAAGGTTATCGAGGGAGAAGAGCTTGATATCTTATTCGGAAGTATTCCTCTTAAGGATACGGAGAAGGAAGCAGTCAAGGCAAATGTCCTTGAGCTTATAAAGGACAAATACGGCATGAAGGAAGAGGATTTCATATCTGCCGAGCTTGAGGTTGTTCCTGCAGGTAAGGCAAGGGACTGTGGAATAGACAGAAGCATGATACTTGCTTACGGACAAGATGACAGAGTATGTGCATACACATCCCTTGTAGCCATGATCGAGGCAGACAAGGTTGAAAAGACCACCTGCTGTCTCCTTACAGATAAGGAGGAGATCGGAAGCGTAGGTGCAACGGGTATGCAGTCTCATTTCTTTGAGAATACAGTGGCAGAGATCATAAATGCTCTGACAGATTACAGTGAGCTTAAGCTCAGAAGATGTCTTGCTTCTTCAAGAATGTTATCATCAGATGTATCAGCCGGCTACGATCCGACATTTGCCAGTGCATTTGATAAGAACAATGCGGCAATATTCGGTGAAGGTATGGTATTTAACAAGTTCACGGGAGCAAGAGGAAAGTCAGGTTCCAATGACGCAAACGCTGAATATCTTGGAGCCATCAGAAAGATCCTTGATGATGAGAAGGTGTGCTACCAGACCGCAGAGCTTGGCAAGGTTGATATAGGCGGCGGCGGAACAATAGCTTATATCCTGTCTCTCTACGGCATGGAGGTTGTTGACTGTGGCGTTGCAGTACTTAACATGCACGCACCATGGGAGGTGACATCCAAGGCTGATATTTATGAGACTAAGAAGGGCTATGTGGCATTTCTTCTGAATGCATAATATATTGACATCAGGTTTCCCCGGAGATCTGATATATACCGGTAGGAGCTTATGAAAAAAACTGTTTTAAGAATAAAATGCATAGTGCTTATATGCGCCATGGTGGTGTGTTCACTGCCATGGCTTAAGTTGTATGCGGATGATACATTTACTTCAAATTACATACAGAGGGAGATGTCCGAGGATCAGGGCTTTGAGAGTGGAGAGGCAAACTGTCTGTGCCAGAGCGGTTCAGGGTATATATGGATAGGTACTGACAGCGGTCTGTACAGATATGATGGAAGTGAGTTTGTTCTATACACCATGGATCCCAAAGTTGATGGTTCAACCTATAAGATAAATGCACTTCTCTACACTTCCTCGGGAGATATCTATGTGGGAACAGAAGGTTCGGGACTTTTCCTGTACAAGGACGGAAGCTTCACCAGAGTGTCGGAGATGTACAATCTGGGTGTTACCACAGTAAGGGCAATGTGTATGGATTCCGATGGATGTCTGTATGTGGGCACCACCGCAGGTGTGTACAGACTGGCGGAGGACGGAGCCTCAAGAATCGAGGATTCACGTCTTATGGGTGACGATATAAATGCCATTGCGGCATATGACAAGGATGTCTATGCCATTGCAAATAACGATACATTTGTCACAATAAAAGACAGTGAAGTCACATGTTACGAGAAGAAGACAGAGGACATTATAAGCGACCTTAACAGCATATATATAAGCGGGAACGGTACCAGATATTACGGAACCTTAGGACACAGCATTGTGAAGATATACGGAAATGGCAGTACGGATGTTATATCAACAGGAAATCTGTCCGGTATCAATAAGATGATATACGACGGAACCAAGATATGGGTTCTGGCAGATAATGGTGTTGCCTATATAGGAACTGACGGCAGGATAAATCTGGTGAGCGGACTTGACATGAATGAATCCATGAGTGACATGCTGGTGGATTTTGAGGGGAATTATTGGTTTACATCCTACAGAAGAGGACTTACCTATCTTGAGAGAAGTAAATTTACAAGCCTTAACAACATATATGGTCTTACCAGTATCGTAAACTGTGTTACGGAATTTGACGGCTGTCTGTACATAGGAACTGATGACGGTCTTGTGATAGTTGATAAGGACGGCAGGATCATAGCAGACAATGAGTTGGTGAATATGCTGGACGGCATAAGTATACGAGATCTTTATGTAGATTCCAAGGATACTCTGTGGATATGTACCTACAGAGTATACGGCGTGGTACATCTTATAAATAATGAGTCATACGCATATTTCAACAGAAATGTAAGTGACCTTATAAGCAATTCTGTGAAATGTATCACTGAGCTTAATGATGGATCAATGGCCATCGGTACTGAAAATGGTATATCCATCCTTCGGGACAATAAGATCGTGAAGAATTTCAAGAGAGACGACAATCTGGGAAACAGCAATATTACAGCTATATATCAGGATGAAGACGGACTTATCTATGTGGGAACCGACGGCTCGGGATTATTTACCATTGATGGAAATAACAGGGTTACACCGGTAGGAATTTCCGATAATCTTGATGCCAAGATCATCTCATCAATCACGAAGGGAGCAAGTGGTATATGGATAGGAACCGATAATGGACTGTATTACAAGGAAGGTGTCATCAGGCAGATAAGTGCTGTTGATTCCACTAACAGTATATCGGATATAATAATAGACAAAGACGGATATATGTGGATATACAGCTCCAGAGGTCTTCTTAAATATTACGAGAGTGATCTTTTAAGCAGTTCAAATCCGGAGTACAGCCTTTATAACAGAAATGATGGGATTATTTCCTCCATTACAGAGTCAAGCTTTAATTATGTAAGTGATGCAGGGCTTGTGTATGTGTGCTGCGATGAGGGGTTGTGTTATCTTGATACAAATAGTATTTATGTAAACCAGAATGCGCCTAAGGTTAGGATATCATCTATTTCAGTTGATGGAAAAGAATACAATATACCTGATATAGCCGGTAATATTTCTGTTCCCGGAAATGCTCAGCGTATAACGATAAAGTTTTCTGTGCTTACTTATGTAAACCGTTCTGATGTGGAAGTCAAGTGCTATCTTAAGGGCTTCGACAGTGAGGAGAGAGTACTTAAGGGAACAGATCCTCTTGAGGTGGAATATACCAATCTTGAGGGCGGAACCTATGAATTTATCCTGTCTGCTTATAATTCTGACGGAGAAGAGTGTGAGCAGGTGGTTTCATTTGGAATAAATAAGAAATTGAAGTTCTGGGAGACTGACTGGTCAAGGCTTATTGTGGCAGTTATCCTGGTGCTTGCCATTATATGTATATTCCTTCTGGTGAGACTGTTCCTTAAGATACTTAAGAGCAAGACCAGAGAGGTGGAGGAATTAAGCAAGAAGAGTGCGGCTGCCGTGAAGTCCAACGAGGTTAAGAATGAGTATGTCAACTATCTCAGCAACGAGATACGTGCCCCTCTTAATTCTATTATAGCTTTAAGTGAAATGCTCATAAGAAACAATGAAAATGGTGACTCAGAGACCTTGAGCCAGTTGGAGAATGTCTACAAGTCAAGTCATGCCATCCAGGGAATAGTTGATGGTATAACCAGACTTTCAGGAATAAAGGACGGAACCATTGATCTGGATGAGAAGGAATATGCAGTTTCGGATGTAATATATGATCTTTCAGGTCAATTTAAGCAGATGGTGAACCGGGATCAGGTGGAGCTCAGGGTAAGCATTGAGGATGATATACCTAACGGACTCTACGGCGATGTGGACAAGGTGAAGGAACTGGTGACAAATGTATTCCAGAGAGCAGCCAGCACCACAAGAGAGGGATATATAAGTATAAACATAGACTGGAAGAAGGTGGAGAGATCTTCATTATATGATGAGGACAGCACACCGGAATATGAAGATATATATCTTGATTTCACCATATCCGACACAGGAATGGGCATAAAGGAAGAGAGGCTTGATTATGCATTTCAGCTTGATGACTCCTACGACCGGGAGGATATAGGAAGATTTGACTTAAGTGTCGGCATGGCAATAGCCAAAGAGCTGGTGGAGCTTATGGATGGTGAAATCGACGTGCAGAGCGAGTATGGTGTGAGCACTACCATACATTTCTATATAAAGCAGGAAGTGTTTGATCACAGACCTGTCAATTATAACAAGAGGAAGAAGAGGGAGCGTGAACAGAAGAACTCCAAGCTCCGTATCTGGCTTCCTGATGTTAAGGTTCTGGTGGTTGATGATTCCGAGGTGAACCTTCAGGTTGAGAAATCCCTTCTTGAGACCTATGGACTCCAGGCTGATGCAGTATCCACAGGCTTTGAAGCCATAGATAAGATTATGATGAACGATTATGACATGGTATTCCTTGATACGGTTATGCCGGTTATGGATGGCATGGATACGGTAAGAGAGATAAGAAGCCTGGACGGACAGGAGTACAAAAAGCTTATAATCATTGCCATGAGCGAGAACATTATCGATGGAGGCAGGGAAGATTTTATTATCTCAGGCTATAGTGATGTACTTGAAAAGCCTCTTGAGGTTGATATTATTGAGCGTCTGTTTAGAAAGTATATAAACAAGGATAAGATAAAGAAAAAGGCAAATGATGTTAAGCAGTATATTGAGGTGAATGACTACGAGCAGTACCTTGGCATGCTGGAGCAGAATATAAATGTAGAGGGCGCCCTTAAGATAATGGGTGGAAATATTGATGTATTTAACAATTACGTTGAGAACTATTACAACGAGTATGTTAATTATGTTGATCATCTTGGTGAGTGTCTTGACGGTGACGTGAGACATTTCAGAGGACTTCTTCATGATATCAAGAGCAGCAGTGCCAATATCGGAGCCTACAATATCGAACAGAAGGCATTTAACATTGAGTCGGCTATAAATATTGGAAACCTGCAATATGCAAGACTTCATATACATGAGCTGGTTAGCCCTATGAAGGAGCTGTTAGTCAATATTAATAATTATCTTGTTAAGATAAAGGGAGAGCAGGAAAAGACTGAAAGAATCCACCTTGAGGAAATCCCAAAGGAAATGCTCAAGGACATGAAGCGTTTTCTGTCGGCAGGTGATGTAGACAATGGACTTAAGGTTCTTGAAAACATTGAAGCATATGATTACGGCGAAGATGACAGAGAGTTTCTTGAGGCACTTAAGATGACATTGCAGTCCATGGATTATCCTGGGGTGGCAGATATCATCGACCAGTATCTTAACAGTAAATGATTTAAAATATAAGATCTAAAATATAAAGAATAAGATCCAGAATATAAAAAGTATAAAGTATAAGATACAAGATATAGGATATAAGTGACGTCAGATGCCCTGACAAATTCACATTTTCTTATGTGGGTATAAGGTTATGGACAGATGTCAGAACAATAAGGAGTCATACATGAAGATAATACACTGTGCGGATATTCATCTTGGTTCGGGAATTTCTTATATAGAAGATCCGGCAAAGCGGAGAGAAAGACAGGATGAGCTTTTAGAGACCTACCGCAGGATGTTCAGGTATGCAGTATTAAATGAAATAGAAGCAATCATAATAGCCGGAGATTTATTTGACACGGATCAGGTTGCAGCCCCCCTGATGGGGGCTGTGATCCGGGAGATAATAGATCATCCGGATATTTCTGTTTATTATCTAAAGGGAAATCATGATGTAAATATAAAAAGCGACATAGAGAATATCCCCAATCTGCACTGCTTCACGGATGTGGTGAAAGTATATGGTTTACATAATAATGCACTGCCGGAAATGAATGATATACATGATTTACATGGTGATACGGACGTGGTTAGAAGTTTACATAATTCAAATGCAATTCGGAATGACCGTGTAAATGTCAATATCGCCGGTGTGGAGCTTACACCTGACAATAGAGACAGCTTTTATGACGAGCTGAATTTCGCACCGGAGGATTTTAATATCCTGGTCCTGCATGGACAGTTGTATGAAAATGGCGGAAGTAATGAGCTTGCCATAAATAAAAGGCTTCTTCAACATAGAAATATTGACTATCTGGCACTGGGGCATATCCATGCATACAGGTCAGGAGGCATAGATGCCAGAGGAATATACTGTTATCCTGGATGCCTTGAGGGACGTGGCTTTGACGAATGCGGCTCCCATGGATTTGTAGTGCTGGATATTGACACGGCAGATGGAAACTGTAAAAGAAGCTTTGTAGAATTTGCCCGGAGAAAGCTTCATGAAATACAGGTTGACATAACTGATATGACAGGCGGGGCGGAAATCTTAAATTCAGTGGAAAAGAGCCTGGATAATGCCAGATGTCCGGAGCAGGATATGATAAGGGTGGAGCTTACAGGAATGGTGGATCAGGAGCTTTCACCTGTTTGTGCGTACATAAAAAAGGTACTGTCGGAGAGATATTATTATATTAAGGTCAAGGACGCTACAAAAAAGACTTATAGTTTACATAATAACGCAAACTGTAATGAAAAAATATATGGTTTACATAAAAATAAACAAATGGATGATAAATCAGGAGGGTATGACCGAGTTTCCTTCAGAAAAATGTTCACAGATACAGTTAGGAGCAAAAATGATATTTCTGAGGCTGACCGTGAGGAGATAATAAGACTTGGCATAATGGCACTTAATGGGGAGGAATTGATATAATATGCGGCTTCTCAGGTTACATGTTGAAAATTTTGGAAAAATAAATGATCTGACAGTGGATTTCTCCCGGGGGTGCAATGTATTTGCCCGGGAAAATGGATGGGGCAAGACAACCCTCACCAGATTTATAAAGGTAATGTTCTATGGATTTGAGGGCGAGAGAAGCAAAGCCCTAAAGGACAGAGAACGTAACCGCTATATGCCGTGGCAGGGTGGTCTGTATGGCGGCGAGATCATATTCGAAGCAGACGGCAGGACTTACATGATGAGGCGAGAATTTGGAAAGAAGCCTGCTGAAGACAGCTACATATTGTACAACGCAGACACTATGATGGCAGTAGATGATTTCGGGGCAGATGTAGGTGAAGAGTTGTTTCACATGGACGCAGAAGCCTTCATGAATACCATATACATAGGTGAAAATGATTGTAATATGGAGATAACAGGTGGCATAAGTGCCGCCATGAACAACAGAAATCAGAATAACAACGTGACCGAAAAAAATATCCCAGGCGTGTGGGATGAGGCGGCTATTGGATCGGCTGGTGATATTTCTTCACTAAATGGGCTGGTTGACAGGGACGTTGCCGGATATGATGCGGCAGATAAGAGGCTAAAGGATGCCATAAATAAACTGTCTCCCACAAGAGCTACCGGGATGTTATATAAGAAGAAGCAGGAGATCACTGCCATGGAGGCTGAGCTCAGGCAGTTGGCTGATGTGGAGGCGAAGCTTGATGCTACGGAAGAACGTGTAGATATGCTGGGATCAAGACTTGCCGATACTGAAAGGGCATATGCCGTTGCGTTAAAGTCTGATGCTGATAAGTCGGGACGTTCCCCAAGACAGAGCTATGAAAAGGACAGCATATACAGCAGGAATGGAATTAATGACAATGGATATAGAAGAAGCGAAGAAAGTGACTCTGGCAATAATGACGGACTTGAAAGTCGGGGTACAGTAATTATGTGGCTTCTTGCGGTGTTAATGCTAATTGTCGGAAGTATTCTGATTGTTATTGGCAAGGCACTTGGAGTGGCAATGCTGGCTGTTGGAGTTGTTCTTGTATTGATTATTGTGTGCCATAGAAAAAGCAGTATTTACGATGATAACGGAGATAATAATGATAAAAAATATTCTCAGATGGAATATAATCATAATGAAATCGGGGAGTATGGAGACCTGGCGGGGAACGGACAGTATGATGAACCGGCGGCTGAATATCGGAAGAAGGCGGAGGCTTTAAGGAACGAAATATTTGAGAGGAAGACGACACTCTTAAAGCTCAGAGAGAAAAAAACAGAGCTTGACAGATTATCCGGAAAACTGGAAATGCTTACGGAGGATTATAAGAAAGGTTTACATAAGTATAAGCTTTTAAAGGAGTGCCGTACATCTCTTAAGGAAGCGAGAGAAAAGTATACCTTAAGCTACAGCACGCCATTGCTTGAGGCATTTATTAAATACATGGATATGTTTGATGACTATTATAAACAGAAACTCAATGGTACTTTTATAATAGACGGAGAAAATAATATAAGTCTTATGTCTGATGGGGCAAAAAGGAATATTGAAAGTCTCAGCCGGGGTTATCGCGATATGACAGGACTGGCGGCAAGACTTGGCTGCATAGATGTAATGTGTGGTGAGGAAAAGCCATTTATAATCATGGATGATCCATTTGCAGGATTTGATGATGAACATGTTAAGCTGGGGCTTGAGCTTTTGAAGACCCTGGAAGAGCAATATCAGATATTGTATTTTACCTGCAGCTCCGCGAGGACATAAATAAAAAATAAGAATAAGGATAAAAACGGATACATGGAAGAAAACAATATTAGAAACAATGTATACAAGAAAGCAGGCATAATAGGAGCAGGCAAGGCAGGCTGCTCTCTTGGGATGTTTATAAAAAATAAGTGTGGAGACGTTGAACTTCCAGACAAAAAAATGCTGGGGCTCTCCGGCTATTATAGTTTACATAAAACTAGCGCCGAAGAAGCTGCAGAAAGAACCGGAAGCATATGTTACGCTTCCATAGAAGAGCTTCTTATGGCTTCTGATGTATGTGTTATCACAGTGCCTGACGGACAGATAGGCTCCGTATGGAATGAAGTCAGGAAATATGATATTAAGGGAAAGCTTATCATACATATGAGTGGAAGTGTGTCTGCGGCGGTATTTGAAGGAATTGAGGAGACGGGAGCATACGGATATTCACTTCATCCGATGTATGCTATAAGTTCAAAGTATGAAAGCTATCAGGAATTTTCAAATGCTTTTTTCACCCTTGAGGGAAATGAAAAATATAAGGTTTACATAAAAACATTTGCAGATGAAGTTGCCGGAGGCTGCGTATGCATTGATGGAAGCAATAAGGCACTATATCACGGAGCGTCAGTATTTGCCAGTAATCTTGTGGTAGGGCTTTTTGAAACCGCTTCAGAGTTGCTGGTGAAGTGTGGCTTTAATAAGGAACAGGCGGTGAAGGCACTGGAACCGTTATTTACAGGAAATGCCCTTAAGATAGCAGAGCTTGGAACTGAGGCGGCACTGACAGGACCTGTTGAGAGAAACGATATTGCTACAGTAGAGAAACATCTGGCTGTGCTTGATGATGATGAAAAGCAGATATACACAAGCCTGTCCGAGAAGATATTGAGGGTGGCAGAACGCAAGAATCCGGACAGAGATTATTCGGAGCTTGAAAACCTGTTAAAAAAATAAAAAATTGACGGATTTTATTTACATTTTAAGCTTCAGATGGTATTGTAGACCCGGATGGTATTCGAAAGAAACTATACCTGAAATTATAGAACACCCTTATATCAGACGGCTACCAGTAAATGATGAATGAAGCATGCAGTCTGTGACGTGTGACTTTTGTATCGGTGAATCCATGATGACCGGTGGGATATAAGCAGTGTGACACAAGTATCATATGTACTTTATGGTATCTTAATTTTCTCAGGAAAACAGAAATGTATCTTTTCGATTCATCCTATAGAAAGTTGTATTAATTATATAGGAGAATTTTTATGAAAAACACAACAACCACGATCAAGGCCCAGAAGGGCACAGAAAACAAAATATCAATGATAACAGCCTACGATTACTCAATGGCCAAGCTTGTTGATTCAGCAGGCGTGAACACTATCCTTGTGGGAGATTCCCTGGGAAATGTTATGCTTGGCTACGAGGACACTGTTTCAGTTACCATGGAGGACATGATACATCACAGTGCAGCAGTGGCAAGAGGTGCGAAGAATGCATTGGTGGTAACAGATATGCCTTTTATGTCATATCAGACCAGCGTATATGACGCAGTTGTAAATGCAGGGCGCCTTATGAAGGAAGGAAGAGCCGGAGCAGTCAAGCTTGAGGGCGGTGTTGAGGTATGTCCTCAGATCAAGGCAATAACAGCAGCAGGAATACCTGTATGTGCTCATCTTGGACTTACCCCACAGTCAATAAATACTCTTGGCGGTTACAAGATCCAGGGAAAGACAGAGGAGGCAGCAAAGAAGCTTCTTGATGACGCCAGGGCAGTTGAGGAGGCAGGCGCATTTGCCCTTGTTCTTGAGTGTGTGCCTAAGAAGCTGGCAACTCTTATTACAGAGAGCATTGGAATACCGACTATCGGTATCGGTGCAGGTAACGGCTGTGACGGACAGGTTCTGGTAAATCAGGATATGCTTGGAATGTTCACAGACTATGTTCCAAAGTTCGTTAAGCAGTATGCGAATGTAGGCGAGATAATCAAGAACGCAGTTGCGGATTATATAAATGAGATCAACACAGGAGCGTTTCCGGATGATGCCCGTTCATACAAAATAGACGATGAAGTAATAGAAAAGTTGTACTAAAGACATAAGAAAGGATAAGAAAAATGAAGATCGTAAAGACAGTTGATGAGGTTAGAGCACAGGTTAAGGAGTGGAGAAAGGAAGGTCTTTCGGTAGGTCTTGTGCCTACAATGGGATACCTTCATGAAGGACATCAGAGCCTTATAAAGAAGTCTGTAGAGCAGAATGACAGAACAGTAGTAAGTGTATTTGTAAATCCAATGCAGTTTGGACCTACAGAGGATCTTGAGAGTTATCCAAGGGACCTGGAGGCAGACGCAAGGCTTGTGGAGAGCACAGGCGGAGATCTGATATTCAATCCGGAGCCTGAGGAGATGTATAAGGACGGCTTCTGCTCATTTGTCAATATGACAGGACTTCCTGACGCATTATGCGGACTTACAAGACCGGTTCATTTCAAGGGAGTCTGCACAGTTGTAAATAAGCTCTTTAATATCGTTAAGCCTGACAGGGCATATTTCGGTGAGAAGGATGCACAGCAGCTTGCCATAATCATGAGAATGGTTAAGGATCTCAACATGGATATCGAGATAGTTGGCTGTCCTATCATAAGAGAGGCTGACGGTCTTGCCAAGAGTTCGAGAAATATCTATCTTACACCGGAAGAGAGAAAGGCTGCGGTTATCTTAAGCAAGTCGGTTGCTCTGGGTAAGAAGATGGTGGCAGAAGGCGAGAAAGATGCGAAGAAGATAGTCACTGCAATGAAGGAGCTCATAAACAGCGAGCCTCTTGCAACCATAGATTATGTAGAGATGGTAGATATGGATACAATGAAGGCTATTGATGAGGTTAAGGGACATGTGTTATGTGCCATGGCTGTTAAGTTCGGCAAGGCAAGACTTATCGATAACTTTATCGAGACATTATAATCAGGATAGAATATGACGACCAGGTCTGGTTCTGTGGAGATATTGTGACTACAGTTGCCAGACCTGGTTAATTTTATTATAATAGATACGATTGGCGTCTATTATATGGCTGATCAATGGTAATTGAAGATGATCATTAGAATAGAATTATTTCTGAAAGGATAGAATTATGTTAACTGGAAAGACAGTGGTTTTAGGAGTTACAGGAAGTATAGCTGCATATAAAATGGCAAATGTTGCCAGTATGTTGGTAAAGAAGCATGCAGATGTACATGTGATAATGACGCAGAATGCAACAAACTTTATAAATCCCATAACCTTTGAGACCTTAACCGGCAATAAATGTCTGGTTGATACATTTGACAGGAATTTTCAGTTCAATGTTGAACATGTATCACTGGCTAAGAAAGCAGATATATTCATGGTGGCTCCTGCCTCTGCAAATGTCATCGGAAAGATTGCAGGCGGTATTGAATGACCAGAAAACAGAAAAAGAAGATATTGTCAGAACAATGAAAGAATTTATCCCCAATTTTGAACATATAGAGAAAGGGAAAAATTTGGATCAGAAGATGTGACATTCATTTAAGAGTTGAATTGAGTGGAGTTTCATCCCAAGTGATGAAACTCCATTTTTTTATAGATTATTCGCTGGATTTTTAAATCAAATCGTACATAAATATAGAATTTATGAAAATTAATATTTGTATTTTATATCGCTATTCAGTGAGCTG
>ERZ779829.635-NODE-635-length-15082-cov-17.750649_pt1 | contig 15082 bp, 15 predicted proteins | sample MGYA00511562_ERZ779829 | MGnify/ENA primary metagenome ERZ779829 (study PRJEB29588, sample SAMEA2151677) | human gut metagenome | biome: human gut; feature: human-associated habitat; material: faeces | place: Denmark | collected 2008/2010 ... | reverse complement strand
TTTCTGTTTTTTATCCCAACTGGCTTATAATTCGGAAATTTTATCTAAATTTGCAAAGTAGTATATTCGAAACATACATTTTAGAATTTTATCGATAGAAATAAGCCTTGACGAGCATGGTCCACTCGCAGAAGAGCCGGAGGCCCTGTTTCTTGACGATACGAATGTCATTGCGCCCTATATATCCATAATGTCGGCAATAGGTCAGGGAAACGCAAAGTTCTCTCGTATTGCCGATGTCGTTGGACATAAGGTGTCAGAGCTTGCACCTGTGATGAAAAACCTCATTGCCATGCATTATGTCCGCAAAGAAGTGCCATTCGGAGAAGATGTAGAAAAGTCGAAGAAGACGTTGTATGTGATAGACGACCCATTTCTAGATTTCTACTATAGGTTTGTAGTTCCAGCCAGGCCCTTACTTTCAATGGACAGAACTGATGTCGTTCTGCAAAATATTCACAGTCACATGGCCGAACACGTGGGACATATCTGGGAACGTCTGTGTCAGATTGCTGTTTCCGGCAACAATGTGTTTGGTCACACATGGAATGTTGCTGCCCATTGGTGGGGAAAAGTACCTGTGTTCAAGGATGGCAGGAAAACCCCAACGGGCAACAGGGAGCTGGAGTTTGATGTCGTTGCAGAGTCAATGGATGATAAAAATACTATACTTGTCGGCGAGTGTAAGTGGAAGTCGGCTGACCATGCAGAGCGTCTCTTGGCTCAATTGCAAGAAAAAGTCAAATATACTCCGTTTGCGAAAAGCAAGAAGATTGTTTACGCTCTATTTCTTCGAGAAAAACCCCTTTCAGCAGCTGATTGTGAGATTATGCTTCCTGAGGATGTTCTCAACAATTTGCCAAAGTGATTACTATTCCTCCACGGTGTTCTCCCCCGTCTCGTAGCTCCTCACCATATCTTTGAGGATGCCGATCATCTCCTGGCGGAGGTCGTCGGGACTGAGAACGATGATCTTACGACCGTGCCACAGCAGTTCCTGCTCGAAGTCACGAGTGGGACTGACAAAGAGCTCATAGTCGGTATATGAGCCGTCAGCGGCATCGTGTATCTTGGTCTGGCTCTCGTGGATCGGCACCTCCTCGATGTAGTTGTTCTCGGGATAGAAGGCACGGATGCGTATCTTTCGTGGTGGCAGATTCTGCTGGCGAATAATGCCAAAACAACCCTCGTAGAAGTTGTCAGGACTCAACAGTTCCTTTGTCTTCTTTGACAGCAGCTGTTTCTCGCAGACAATCTCCAAATAGCTGATGCGGTCGAAAGGCAGCACACGGGGATGGAAGTCGGAGCCGTCGGCATTGGGCTTGGGCGTATGGTCATTTTGCTCTATCAGGTTGCCGATGACATACCACCGCTGACGGAACAGACGGAGGAAAGCAGGGACGAGCTCCATATCCTTCTCGTCGCCGTAGGGTGTGCGATAATGGAAACGGATAGCATAGTGCTTGTCAATGGCACTGATGATGTCGTCGAGGAATTGCGTATTCTCCGGTGCCTTCTCCAGCATCACCTTACTATGGTATTTCAGCATGTCGCCGAGCGATGCCATGCGCAGGGAACTGAGCAGCCACTCTGATATCTCCGTGTCGGCATAGCGGTCACGACGGATGAAATAGCGGTAGCCGTCGGCCTTGTCGCACTCAATCTCTATGCCGAAAAGGTTGGCGATCTCCTCACGGTAGCGGTGGAAAGTGCGCACACTGAGCTCCTTGCCGTCGATATTGCTCGACGAATCAGCCCAGTCGTCACAAATTTCTTGTATCGTCATGTGGCGACGCTCCAACTTGCCTATCAGCCAACAATAAAACTTTGCCCTGTTGTCCATAACCTTATTATATGATAAAACTGTTTGTAGTAGGAGGTGCGGCGTCTCGCCGCACAACCTACTATCTTCCCTCTTCCCGCCCTCGTTTTCTGTACCTTATAGTCGGCAAATGGTAGTGCGCTGTGAATTGTGCTGCCTCATATCGCTAAATATGATAAGGCATGCCCGTGTACCCTGTGCCCCATGCGCTGTGCGTGCCTGTGCATAAGGTGGATATTCAGCCCCTTGGGTGCTGTCGTCAGTCTTGCCGCCACTATTGCGCTCAGAAAACTACTCTTCTGAAGTCTTATTCGACCAACTGCCTTATTCGACCAACTCTACCGTCCAGTTGAGTTCTTGAATCTTCAAGTCAAGCTCCCGGAGTTGTTTGGAGTATTTGTCCACCTCCTTGTGGAGCTCCCTGACATCCACCGTGCGGACAAATCGGATCTCGTTCTTGCCAAAGCGTGTATCGTTGGAGGCAATCTGATTGACGATATTTCCCATGATGGCCACACGCTTGGACAGGACATCACGGCGGGCAATCAGTCGTGTCAGCGACTCTCCGTCAATGGTGGCGTGTACGTTGGTCATGTTGATGCGGTAAATCAAATCCTCAATCTGATTGAGGCAGTCGTCAAGCTCCTTGCGCAGCTCATCGACATCCTCTACCGGCTCGTCGCCCTCCTGTATCTTCGCGCTCTCCATGATACGGAGGCCGAGCGCGTTGATCTTGTTTTTCAGTTCGGCTCTAAGGCTTAAGGCTTCTGCTAACTTCATATTCTTCGTTTTTTACGTTTCTGTGTGCAAAGGTAATGCTTGTTACTGCCAAAAGTTGTCACAGGAGATAATTATCTTTTCAAGAAAGTCTCTATTACCTTGTGCCAGTAGTCCCAAGAGTAGCCGACGGAAGGATGGTTGACGGCCATCACTTTCACGCGACCGCCACCGCTCAGCGCGTAGCTGCCGGTATTGACCGTATAGCCGTCAATAACGATGTCGTCGCCGTCCTGCCATCGCTCGCCGCCAGGCATCTGCCCCCACAGGCGGTTGCCCCAGGCGATGATATACTGCGGACGGTATTGGTCGAGCACGCTGAAGAAGGCTTCCTCGGCCTGACGGTACTCAGCCTCTGTTCCGGCTTTGCGCGGTCCGCCCATCGCCACCTGCAGATAGTTGTAGAACATCACGCTCTGCCAAATACGTTGCCGCTTCTGCCAGTCGGTCTCGTGCCCTACGAGGCTGCGTTCGAACTTCAGGAATGTACTCATCCACCGTTCGCGTGGCTTCTGCTCATTGAGATAGTCGCCGACGACACCATTGGTAAACGCCATGCACTCGCGGTGATTAGAAACGTTGCCGCAATCTATGCATCCCTCATCACAGTAGTGGCTCTCGCCAAGCACCATGATGCGCTTGCCGAAGATGCCACCCGTTGTATAGTCCTTGCCCACAAAGGGCTGAAAGAAAACTTGACTCATATATGCCATAATAATTTAGTAATTAGTTGATTGCAAAGCGTATCGTCAGACCGTCAGATAGAGCATGTACTTCCCAAACAGAAGGAGTCCCTCGTCTATCTTTTTCCTTTGTTCGGATGTTACGTTTCCCAAGTCAATGAGACCAGTGTCGTCCACACAGTCCTCCAACGCATCGAGCGCATATTGTATCTTCTTCAATATCCCATGCCAGTTCTCCCATGCTGTTTTGCTATGGTTAGAGAACTCTGGCAGACATGGAGTCGCTCCACACCTCTCAAAGCCGCCCTTTATCAAGAGCCTTATACGTGGCGCAAGAAACAGCACGCTCGCCACGTCAAGGTTATAGACCTCGTCGCTATGGAACTGGCTTTCTCTTTTTACGAAGCCTGCCCACGGATGATGGCTGTTGAAAGAGCGGCGCTCCACCTCCCTGGTCCTGAGCGACTGCCCGCCCGATTTGTCTCTCACGCATTCTACAGCCTTCCGAAACAACATTCGTTCAGCGCGCTTCCGCTTATTCCGTTTACTATGGATCATTGCTGCTTCTGATGAAGTTCGTCCTTGCGAGTCATGGCTGTTTCTGATGAAGTTCGTCCATGCATTTCCAAATGTCACGGTAAAAGAATTTATTGAAACCGAAGATTGACTTCGGATAGGTGTGGTAGCTGCCACACACAGGGCATTTCTGCGGTTGCGACATAACCGTCGCGTTCCACTCGATGTCCAACCCAGTGAATTTGTGTTCGCAGTTATCGCAGACAAATAATCGTGTTCCTCTAAGCATATCGTTTTCGTTTTATGGTTGACTAGTGCAGCCCATCTTGACTTATCGACGGCAAAGGTAGATAACAAGTGCGCCAAAAGATGTCAGAGGAGTGATTATACTTTTACTCTATGCCCAAATCATTGAACATGCTTCCTATTTCTGAGTAAGTGTAGTCACGGTTCCCCTTTCTCACCTCTACAAGCGACTTGTTCGCATTACTTATCGCATTAGCAAAGCTCCCACCTTGTTTTTCAAAGAACTGATGAAGCGGGTGTCCACGGAAGAATTTCAGTGTCTTATCGTACCCACATATCTTGTAAAGCAGACTCTCTACGTCGTCAGATGTTTGAAACTTTTGGGTCGTGTACTTGAAATAATAAACGAAGAACAGTTCCGTGCAACGCTCTGTCTCATAAAAGCGTATCTGACAATCTATGCCGGAACGTTTCTTTATAATATGAGCATTATGGTATTTCTTCTTCAGCCTCTGATATTCAGCCATGCTTTTGGCATCCTTTTTCTTGGTGTCCATATCAATAAGACAGAACACCTGTGAGTACCCCATCTGGATAGAGCTCTCTATGGATCTTTGCAGCTCACGCAAACTCGTGTTTTTCGGAGAGTCTGGTTTGATGTGCTGTAGGACTCGAAATCTGTCTTTCAAGGAGTTAAGGTAATAGAACTCCGTAGGCCCCTCACCAATTATGATCGTTGTCTTTCTTTGTTGCCCCATATCAGTCAAAATCTATAAATGGTGAACCGATTTCGGGCTTTGCTCCTAACCGGCCTATTCTGTAAGAGTTGTAAAGTGAAAGGTTCTTGTGCAATCCAAACTTGTCAGCTCTTGTATAAACGGAAGATGCCGTCTCGTGGGATTTCTCTGCAAACCACACTACTTGTCTGTGCTCGTTGATAAGGTCTTCCGCAAGCAAGGAAGCTTCCTGCGATGTGATGATGAGTTGTGAGGAGTCGGAGTTGAAGAGGAACACATTAATATAATATAGGAGCAGGTCATAGTGCAAATCTTCACCCAACTCGTCAAGCAGATATATGTGACTTCCGGTAATCGCATCATAGAGATACTTCAAGTCTGCAATAAATCGGATGGTACCGGCAGACTGGGTGTTGTCCGGCAATTCAAAATTATCACCGCTCGTAGTGTTCACAAAGGCTACGGTCTCGTTGCGGCCATTCGACAGCACATGGAAGTCCGAGATGTTGAAGTCGGCTTTCTTCAGCATCTGCATATAAAACTTCTTCCTCTTTGAATCCTTATCGACCTCACGCATTTGAGAAAGCACGTCACCATCATTAATCTTCATCACGCCATGAACATGGTCTCTTATCCAGTCGTAAAGTTTCGCCATCGGTTCCGCGTCATCAGGCAATGACACTTTGCCGTAGGTTGACAAAACCGTATGGTTATTGAGCGTGTTCTGAATGAGCATATCTATTGTCTTTGTCTTAATTCCAACACTCGTACCGACCTTGATGCTCACCTGCTTGTTGTCGCCATTGAATGAGCGCTCATAGAACAGAGACTTTGACTTCTTGGGGAAATATTCCAGCAGCTCTCTAATGATGTGCTTCTGCGTGTATTCAATGAGGTAGTCGTAACGGATACCCTCGACATAGAATGACACAAACATCTTCGTCGGTTTGTCTGCGATAAGTGCGAAAGGCATACCTGACAAAACTGGTTCGTTCCTGTTAGAGCGAGAGATAAAGAGCAGGTCGAAGACATTCTGCATTGCCTTCAACATATTGGATTTACCCGAAGCGTTGGCACCATATATGATTCCGAGTTTAGAGAGATATACACCTGGTGCCGGCTCTACCCGCATCCACTCGTCTTCCTTGTGCCTCACCTCAAAGTCCATTTCCTGGTGCTCTTTGATGGAATAGTAATTTTCTACCCAAAAATCCCTTATCATAAGCCTGATTTCTTAATATTTTGCCACTTTTTGTAAGTTTGCTACAAAAATAGGGTAAATATTTGGATAACCCAAAGGAAACTCTAACTTTTTACGACTTGTTGTTGAACGAAGAAGTCGTGGTGATTCGTACGTCAAACCCATATGAAGCCTTCGGCATGGCCAGTGCACTGTCAGCCGCCAACACCGCCGCCCGTTTGTTCAAGATTCCTACGATTGCTGTCATAATCAGATGCAGTTTTGATATTGATGCAACATTTCCATAGTCTTCGATATGTAGACAGAAGCTAAGTGAGAAGCCGTCAGATCATCGGTGTGTCCCATGTATCTGTGAGCAATTTGAGCTTGCCGTTTCTCTACGATGCGACGAAGAATCCGTTTTTGCACGTTCAGGCTCTTGCCACTATTGCGCGACGACAATGCTATGAGTATTCCATCAAACGCTTCTTCTTTGATGTCGTCAAGCGAATTTCTACTTGCCTCTCTTACAGCGGCACGCTTATATCTCTTGCTGTTGCCAACGATAGCCCATCTCTTGGCTATGTTTTTGTTAATCTTTCTTCTGCTACTCATAATCGATGTATTTTAAGATTACGAAAGCAAAGGTAGAGTATGGGTATGCCAAAAGATGACAAAGGACAAGAAAAAGTCGAAAGGGATATTAGAAATAAGTCTAACATCCCTTTCTTGGATGACTAAACAGCCTTTAACTTGCTTTTACCTTGTTATAGGCTTTTTCAACTTTCTTTTCGGCTGCCTTAACCTGTTCTTCGGTGACAGGCTGTTTTTTATAAAGAGCTGTTTTCAACAACTTGCCAGTTTCACACTTGTCAACAGGTCTCGCCTTGCGTCCTAAGTTTGGACGTACATACAGTGGTGTGCCAAACGCCAATTTGTATGCCTTCTTTACATTTCCGTACGTCATAATATGTTTATATTAAGTTGATTATAGAATTCCGTCCAAAGCGGAATAAGTTTTCTTCTGTTCTGCTACAGCTGCATCGATGGCTTCCTTGCAAAGATTCTCAAAGGTTGCGAGATACTGTTTGTAACCATCAATGTTTTTGGTACGTTCTATCTCTCTGAGACTTGTTGAAATCTTCGACATTGGTAAATCGAATACAGAAGAAGTCAGGATGCTCTGTATTGCTGCATTCTTCTTTTCTTCCTCAAGAGACAATGTACCAATTTCAGCCTTAAGCTTAGACTGATTGTCGGTAAGTGTACTGTTCCAATCGTCGAACACATACTGCTGTATCTTATAAAGGGCATCGTACACCTTCTTCGTAACAGCATAATATTTTATCTCTTGCTCACCCTTGCCGACTTGATTACTGCCAGGCGACTTCATCTTCATGTAAGCTCCACTGACAAGAACTAGTCCACCAATGGCAGATACTGCGCCTTTGCCCAATGCCAGTCCGGCAACAAGTACTATACCACCAGCGGCGGCAATGCCGATTGGCAGCATTGAATTCTGACCTCCGGAAGGCTGTTTGGCAGCGAGTTCAGGCGAAGAAATAGAAATCAACGAAAGTTGATTCCTGATATAGCCCATTAGTTCTCTGCTCTTTGCATCAAGCGATGCTTCGTATTTTTCAGTAATGCTCATAATAGTTTCTCTATTTTATCAATATTGGCAATGGCATCCTCATAGATGCGCTGTTGCTCTTTCTTGTTGTTAAGGCTCTCTTCCAACTGTGACAGATAATCACGAACCGAAGAATTAGCCTTGTCGATAAGTTCTTTTTTGCGGTCGATAAAGACGTTGATGACTTCATTCTTCGAATTCTGAAGTACTCTTTTCATTGAGTCCTTAAAGTTGTCGATAGCTGTTGAGACTCTAGAACGAATCTCTTCGTTTTTATCTCTAGCCCTACGGTTGACCTCACTTATCGCAACATCTTCACTCATCTTCATCTCTCCGAAAGAACGACCGATGCGGGCATTCTGAGCTATGCCAATTATCTCTGTCTTTGCAACTTCGACAGCATCACGATAGTTCAACGTGCTTTGGTTACTCATTGAGTCTATAATTTCCTTTAGCATACGGCGAAGTCCATCGGCATCGACGTTGGCACCCTTGTCGTTCTTCTCGGCATCTTTGATGATATCGGCAACAAGGTCCATGATACTGTTGTTCAACTGTTCTGCCTTTTTCCTCCAATTGTCGGCAAGACTCTTACCGGCACATTCCAACTCTTCACTCATCTGGTCGGCGAGTTTGGCCCCGTCAACAATGCGGTATGATGCCGTAACATTCTTGCTTCGACCAAAAAAAGTTGACTTGCGAGTGAAAGTGTCTGATTCAGTAGTCATCGGTATACGGTTCGAAACGCTAAATGAATTCCAACACTCCTTTACAAAACGCTCCGCATTAGTTCCGCTTCGTGTGGCAAGAGAATCGACATTAGCCTGGATATTCTTCACGACCCGAAGAGTGGCATCACGCAGTTCCTCCATCTTCGAAATATCGGTTATCTGGAGGACTTTCAATGTGCCTTCCAGTCCTTCCTTCTGGTCGCGAAGTACTTTGCCGATATTCCTGCTCATATTGGCAAAATATGCATTCGACTTGTTTCGTATGATGGAATCACGGTTCTTTACAAACACACCGTCAAGGTACTTGTCCCTAATTTCATCAATATTCGCCAGAGCAAGGAATGCTTCTTTTATGTCCTCTTCGGTTGAGAAGTCGCTCGGATAGAACCGTTTCATTTGTTCCACAACGTTCTTCTCCACCGAATCCCATGAGTCCTTTGGCTTATTGGCTATGGAAAAACCTATACCAGAGCTCTCAGTGAAAATTGGCTTTTCGCCATTGTAATCCGCTGTAGCGAAATTGCGCTCGAACTGCCCCTTAAGTTGTCGCTCGCAATCACTTATTGCCCCACCAAGGTCATCATTGAATTTCATGCCGACATCTTGTAAGACAGAATCGAACTTACTGGCAATCAGCACAATTTTACTGATGCCTTGCGAACCAATGCGGTCGGAAAGGAAGCTTACATCGGTACTGTCGAAGAATCGTGATGAGAAACTCAGGAAGAACACACCGTGACATCCACGCAAGGACTCACGGGTGCGCATCTCACGAGAGACAACTGGATCGTTGACTCCCGGAGTATCAACAATACAAAGGTCTTTCAACCGTTCGTCATTCAGTCGGATGGTAAGACTCTTTACAACAGATGTGAATTGTCCATTGGCTCCTACGAAATTCTCTAGAATATTCTGCAAATCGGTAATATCGGTGAAAGGCTGGATTTCAACTTTTGATTTATCCATTACCTTTGAGCGAGCAATATTGGCACACTTTGTAACCAATTCCCTAGCGGATACAAGGTCGTCAGGGATCTTTGCTTCTTTAGCTGCTTCTTCATCAGTAATCTCAGGACGTCCTTCCTTATAGTTCTCGATGAAATCATCGTACTCTTTTGCCAGATCCTCAAAGTTACGCCATTCCTGAGCGTTATAGTATTCCACAGCAAACTCATTATTATTGCCATACTCCAATACAGTTAGTCCTGCCGTCATAGGTGTAGAAGCCTTTGGCAGAACATTTTCACCATTAAAGAACAGAGAATTAAGGAACGACGACTTACCTGCCTTTACTTGTCCGACAACGCCAATCTTCAGGACCTTATTCTCGTTCCTCAGCGTCTCATAGCCCTTTTGTTGCTCTTGGAACGCCTTTCTTATTTCGTCAAAAGCCTTCTTTACATTCTTGTTATCGACTCCATCTTCTGAAGTGATAATGACATTGGCTTTCTCAAAGATTTGATTATAATTCTTTATGTCAGTCATAATAAATTTCAATTAGAATTTAGAAATCCAGTCCTTAAACTTGGTATTATCAGCAAGTTGTCCAAGCGGTTTGGATTCGTAAATAAGATTATTATCAGCATCCATCAGCAATTCGCAGATATCTTGACAGTGATAGATAGCGGCAGTTTCCAATGCATTATAGTTACGACGATCTTTCATAGTTAAATCGACTTGGTGCCGAATGAGAAACTTCATCATCACGTTGTTGCTACATCTAGCCACAAATGTTATTGGCGAAAAGCCCTGCTCATTGCATACTGTAAGGTCGACTCCGGCAGAAAAGCACTCCAGAAATTTCGGGAGGTTGTCGCCTGCGATCGCTGAGAATATGTCTGTATGTTCAATCTGCTTGACAGACTGCATCTTCTTTATGCGCTTATCGATTTCAGCCAAAGCGTTCTTTGAGCAATCACGAAGTATACGAGGAACCTCAACGGACTCTTTCTTCAAGTATTCAATGTAAGCCTTAAACTGTGCTTTCAACTCGACGACATCCTTATATTGCTGCTCTACATCGGAACTTTCATCAAATGATTTATCTTGAAAATTAATGCTTTCTTCAATCTTCTTAAACAAGCTCTTGCGTGTCTTTTTGTCGTATGTACCTGGAAAGTCATAATTATCGAGCATTATTTCCTTAATCGCATCAAGGATAACTGCTGTATCATCATCTTGCTTCCCTTTCGATCTAAACACCTCGTCTTTCTTATCGACAAGCTTTTGTCGCACATCCTCAAGGTAGTCAAGCTGTTCATTGCTAGCCTCTATTTCCTGTTGGAAATACGATTTAACCTTATTACACCAATAATCCACATTCTGCGGATCACCCGCCTTCTGTTTCAACAAACTGAACGTTGACTTTAGCAATTCCGGTGAGTTTACATGTGAGCAGCCACGCTCCAATGCTGTCAGGGAAACAACATAATTATCCTTCTTCACCGATGAGTAAGCCATAATATCAATTGGCTGTACATTAAGATAGCGTTTACATTTTTTCTTGGCATCTTTCAGAATGCCAAAAACCTCATCGGCAGGTTTCTTGTCCATTTTGGTAAACACAATAAGAACCGGTATCTGATGGTCATCACCGTCGTTAACGGAATTGATCATGTCAAAATCATTCTTCGATATTGTACCTGCTTCCATATCGATACACCAAATGATGGCATCGGCACTTCCCATTGCATCTTGTGCCGTGTCCTTATCTGTCTGATTGTTCTCGGCATTGGCTTCACTGGAGTTGTTGTATCCTGGAGTATCAATGAATGTGAGCTCTTTCAGATAATCCTTGCCCTTTGGCAGTGGCAAATCGATGTAAAGAGTATCAAGGACAGAGCGAACGGAGACTTTAGTCTTTGATGAATGCTGAATACAGTCGAGTACTTCCCTGTCTAGTCGGACAAGTTTACCCTTCACGTTACGACCCTTAATAGTAAGTTGAGTGGCATCCTTTGGACAGTTGATGTAAGTGTTAATCATCGATACTGGCTCAATGCCTGTTGGCAGAGCATTGCTGGTTTCCAAGAGGTTGTTGAGGAATGAGGACTTACCTGAGCTATAACCACCACAGACAGCAATAGTTCGAGAGAAATGACCATTGGTATTTTCCATTTCATCTGGTAGGAGCCAATAAGCCATTTGACAAGCGTCCTCCAAGCTAGCAAGTCTGTCGATCGAATCGTCGTCATTTTCTACATCGATACCAACTTCTTCTCTAAACCTGTCGGTCATGCTGTTAACATGTTGGGTATAATCTGTGAAGAAGTTTTCAACTGATATATCAGTATCTTTCGTACATATATGGGCAATGAGACTCAGCGCCATGTCTGAGTTCTCATATTTGTTAACCTTCAAGAATGTGGCAGCCGATTTTCTTCCACTTGCCACACTCTTTCTCTTTAATTTGTCTATTCCCATACTCGTTCTACTTTACTTCTGCAAGAATAGAATTCAGCTCTGCAACAGCCCCTTGCAAATCCTTGACCTTTTCGGCAATCTGCTGTTCATTGTCTTGCTTCTGCTTAAGGACATTCTGTATACTGTCATCATACTTCTTCGTTTCTTTTTCGACAAGGTCGGCAACAGTTTTGTCGATATTCTCACGCTGTTCGCTGAGCATGTTCTCAACTGGTCCACGGAGAGAGTCGGTAATCTTACCGACAGCCTTTGAAATGAAGTTCTGCTTGATTTCGTTGATCTTTGTCTCCTTGCTCTTTCCGAAGATAATCCGAATGAGATCAGGCAGGGTGTTGACAAGGATTATAACCAATGGACCAAGGATTCTTGACAGGCTCTTGACAAGTGTCGACAAGCCCTTGTAAGCGACAAGCTTTTCTGCCAGCTTGTCTAGTCCTTTCTTCAAGAACTCCTCAAGTATGTCCTTACCCAATAAATTACCTGCAATGTTTTGAGCCTCATCAAGGACGCGATTGTCCTTGTCGTTGACGATATTGTCGACATTAACAGCAAACTCCTGCAATGCTCCGCCAATAATATCCTGATACTCTGTAACCTCTCGCTTAAATGAATTGACCATAACCGGACGAATGATTGTCATCAATTCACGGTTGAACGAATCGGAATCCGTATGGTTGTAAAGTAGTGTAGCAAGATAGCCAGCTTTCGCCGTCAGAGCATCGGTAATGTCTTGCAGGATATCATCGGCAGAGCCTTGAAGAGGTTGTGCTGAAGCTTTCTTCTCCATAAGGTCTTGCAAAGCGCGTTCCTTCTCCTGTTTCAGGCGTTCGATGTCCTTCGAGAAATCCTTCTTGTTGGATGCGAGGAAGTTAGCCTGGACTCCAAGCTCAGCGATATATCCACTGATAATGCCTTGGACAATACCACCATATTTTTTAGCGATTACCTGTTCAGCATCAATACCATCAACGAGGCTTTCAACCTCGTTGAAAATCTTGTCGGCTGCCGAACTGAGAACTACAGGAATCTCTTCTTTCGTAATTCTTTTTGCCGTTTCTGTAATAGTTTGCTTTATGCCTTCAAGTTCATCGGCAGGTTTCTTGTCGCATTTCGATACTACTATATATAGAGGCGTATTATACTTGCGAACCTCGTCGATGAAACTAATAGTTGAGTTTCGCAATGTTCCGCTCTCAGCCTCAGTAACGAGGACGAAACAGTTGCCGTCTTGAATGTATTGCAATATGGCGTTGTTGTGTGCCTCGATGCCCGAATCTATGCCCGGCATGTCAACAAGTACGATGTGCCGGTCGTTGTAGTGCTTAATAAAGTCGTTGTTGATATAAACCACGACATGGTTTTTCGGTGAGAGTTTCAGCTCCTTTATTTTCGAGAGTGGCTCCGTTCCGATGAGTTTGTCCTCCTCAAAGATGTCAAGCCGTTCCTGCTCCGAATAGTAAAGCTCGTAGGAGACAGCCGTCTGTGGCAGTATGTTTGTGGGCAGCAAATCTACGCCCATCATGGCGTTGAGGAGTGTACTCTTGCCGGAACTGAAGTCTCCCACAAAGGGCACTTTGATGTATGCTTCCTTGTTGAGTTCTTCTACGACACGGTTCTTCTCTTCTTCGTCCTTCCTTGCAGCGTCAGCGTCAAGTTGTACTTTCGCTATACCGAATGCGTTGTTAAGGGCGTTAACAAAAAGGTTTGTCTTATTCATAAAATATGGTTTTAATGTTCAAAATTTATCGGGTTGGAGAACCATTGGGTAAGGAATTCATCCTTGTCGAAGTAAACGCTTTCTTCCTCTTCTTCCTCGTTCTCGTATTCGGTTCCATCATTGTCATTGCCGTTCCCTTCCTCATCATTATAGCTGTTCTTGTTTCCTGTTGATTGGGAAATGCCCGGCTGCAACGACTCCGCGAGTTCAAGCCAATGCCTTGCAACTTGCTTGTCGGGGAAAACACTCGAATTACCATGGGTGTAAATATGAACAAGCACCATGCAAGCATTAGAATCACCGTTGTTGGCCCTTCTTATCAGCTCGTCAGTAGATATACCGCTGTAATCTTTGTGTAACTGTGGATTTGCCTCATCCGTGCTGTCCGCATACAACGTCACAGCCTTGTCTATCCACATCTTTGCCTGAGAAATGTCAGTAAAGGTCTTGGATGTACCCGCCCCACACCATATTGCCATCTGTATACAAGAGTCAGGATCACCGTCAGAAGCGTTCTTCTCTACATACTTGTATTTCCATGCAGATATCTTTTGATAATTCAATGATGGGTCCTTTGCAGCAAAACTGATAGCTCGTTGCCCCCATCTCTTTGCCTCCCAGGTGTTTTTTTCTAGTCCCTTGGCACCCCTGGCATAATATTGTAACATCTGCAGAGGGCGTGTCAAAACTCCCAATATAAATAACAAAAAACTCGTTGTACGTTCTTGTGTGGATGTACAACGAGTTTTTGTTTTTCTACGAAAAAGAGCCTTGTAAACAATTTATATGGCGTTATATGGTTCAAATAAATACTCAAATAAGAGAAAAGTCCTCCCTTGGTCATTTTTGCCACCATTTTCTTAATATTAAAGGCAATGGCAAAGAAGGCAAAGTCCATTTTGACCTTGTCTACACCGATATGGCGAAAACGACGATATGCCATGTTGTATTTAATTTGTCCGAAAACCGCTTCCGGCTCAATACATCTTTTGCCTCTATGCCTTAAACCTTCCTCTGAGGTGAGCAGCTCACCCGCTTTCTGTCTGTAAGCTTCCAGTTTGTGATTCCGGTCAATCACACGTCTGTCTCCAGATGCATCGAAACATAGACAACGTAGCGGACATCCTTCACAGTTCTGTGCTGTATATGTTGCCCTATTGGAGACGTATCCACTCGCACTTGTCTTGTGGCTGGTCCCGGTACGTGCCATGTGTTGTCCCATCGGACAGACGCAATAATCTTCCTCCTTGTTATAATAGAAGTTTTCCGAGCGGAACGGATCCGGTACATACTGTGGACGGTGCTCTATATGGAAGCGGTTGTATTTCACATAGGCAGCGGTGCCGTTCAGCTCCATAAACTCGTAATTCTCCTCTGAGCCATAACCAGAGTCTGCCACTTCCGTTGACGCAAAGTGTCCATAACGTTCACGGAACAACTCCATGAATGGGATGTAGGTAAGGGTGTCTGTAGGGTTTGGGAACAGTGCAAAGTTGGTGATGAACTGGTTTTCGGTTGCAATCTGAAGATTGTACCCGGGTTTTGTCAGGCCATCGTTTATAGCATCCTCCTTCATGTGCATGAAGGTGGCATCCTTGTCGGTCTTTGAATAAGAGT
>ERZ779829.628-NODE-628-length-15258-cov-7.047622_pt1 | contig 15258 bp, 9 predicted proteins | sample MGYA00511562_ERZ779829 | MGnify/ENA primary metagenome ERZ779829 (study PRJEB29588, sample SAMEA2151677) | human gut metagenome | biome: human gut; feature: human-associated habitat; material: faeces | place: Denmark | collected 2008/2010 ... | reverse complement strand
TTTTCGCTAATCACCAAATTTTCAGACACTTATATTTCGTCGAACTCACGTTATAATAGATACAAGAATGTAGTGGCTGGACTCGATTCCTACTGGATGAGTGAGCCGCTGCGCACAGGATTCTCTCACGACCATAGCTTCAATGCCGAGGGCGGTGATTCTGCCTTCCGTTATGGTCTGACCATGCGCTATCGTGACAATGGTGGTGTGATGAAGAATTCTGACCGTCAGAACATCGATGGCTCTGTAGACCTTTCTTATCGTATCGACAAATTCAACTTCAGCAACCAGACAAATATTTACTATACCAAGACCGACAACAACACCGTGGCCTTCAGCCAGTTTGCCCAGGCCAACCCATATTATTCCAAGCGTGATGCCGACGGCGAAGTATATAAGGTGCTCGAAAGTTACGAGACCATCAACGGTACACAGTATGTATATAACCCGTTGTGGAACTATCAGCAGAAGAGCTTCAACCGTGGCGACGAACTCCAGTTCAACAACAACTTCAACGTGGAGTATCGCCCGATAGCCGCCTTGCGTCTTAATGCACGTTTAGGATTTACCACATCGCGTGGCAAATCTGAAGTGTTCCGCTCGCCTTACGACACCTCGTTTGCAGCAACCGAGGAGGTGAACCGCGGCAACTACACACGCTCCGACAACAACAATACAAGTTGGGACGGCAGCTTGATAGCAAGCTATGGCGGTATGACCGGACGTCACACCTACAACCTCGTAGGCGGTGCACAGCTGTCAGAGCGCAATGCTACAAGCGCATCCAACACTACACGTGGCTACATCAGCGACAAGTTCTGGAATCCTAACTTCTCTAATGGCTATGCCGAGAACAGCCGTCCGTCGTCATCAATTACCAAGACACGCTCAGCCAGCTTCTATTTCAACGGCAACTATGCCTACGACATGCGCTATCTGCTCGATTTCAACGCTCGTACAGACGGTGCTTCGGTGTATGGCATCAACAATCCGTTCTCAACCACTTACTCTGTAGGTGTGGCATGGAACATCCATAACGAGCACTTCTTCAAGCGCAACAAGTATGTGAGCAACCTCAAGTTGCGTTATACATTCGGTAATCCAGGCAACCAGAATGTCGACGCTAAGCTTGCCAACAATGTTTACAATTACTACACCAGTTATCCCAACCCGTTTGGTCTTGCAGCTATGGTTTCGAAGTGGGGCAACAACGACCTGAAGTGGAAGCGCACGCAGACACACAACTTCGGTTTGAACGCACTTATGTTCAACAATCGCCTGTCGCTCACTCTCGACTACAACATCCGCAAGTCCGACCCTGAACTCATCTCGGTAGAGCAGCCTACATCTACAGGTGTATCGTCTATACCTATGAACATCGGTGCAACCGACAACCGTAGCTTCACCATAACCGTTGGTCTTGATGTCATCAAGCGCAAGGATTTCATATGGCGTTTGACAGCCAATATGCTGCACACCACAACCAAGTACTACAACATCGGCAACACACTTGAGAAGCTCAATGCTGACGGCCGTGCCTCGCAGTCGCTCATACGCTACTACGACGGAGCCAGCACCACAGCATTGTGGGCAGTACGTTCACTGGGTATCGACCCGATGAGCGGTAATGAGATATTCCTCTACAAGGACGGTTCGTATTCGTACAAGTGGGATTCCAATCAGGAAGTGAAGGTGGGTGATACAACACCTGACGCCCAGGGCAACTTCGGCACAACTGTACGTTGGAAGGGATTCTCATTGGGCATGAACTTCCAGTATCGCGTAGGCGGACAGACAACGCTCAGCACACTGCTGTCAAAGGTAGAGAACATCAGTAACGAAGCTATAAAGTACAATCAGGACCGCCGTGCTTTGCACGACCGTTGGCAGAAGCCGGGCGACCGTGCTAAGTTCAAGCGCATCAACGACACCTCGACAACCAACATGTCAACCCGCTTCATCGCTACAGAGAACACGCTACAGTGTACCAGCATCTCGCTTGGCTATGAGGACACCACATCGCAGTGGCTCAAGATTGTAGGTCTGTCATCGTTCTACTGCCGCTTGTACACCAACAACATATTCCGTCTCTCTACCATCAAGGAAGAGCGCGGTCTTGACTATCCGTTCTCAAGAAGCGTTTCAGCTTCCATAGGACTGAGATTCTAATCAACCAGTTATTTCCCAATCAAGTGTAATTAGCAATGAAATTATCAAAGATATTCAAACTCGGTATCGTGTCGATGGCGTTTGTCGCCACTGCCACGTCGTGCAACGACTGGTTGCAGGTAGACACCGAAGACTCTATCATGGAAGGCTTGCTCTATGAGAACGATGAGGGCTACATGTCGGCGCTCAACGGCATCTATTCGCAGATGAATGAGCTATACGGCTCTACACTCTCCATGGGTATGCTTGATGTCATGGCACAATATTATAATGTTGAGGCCAACTCCAACCATTCATTCTACAATTCAGCCGCATTCAAGTACGACCAGGCAGGCTTCAAGAGTACGTCCAATTCGGTATGGACATCGCTCTATCTGTACATAGCCAACATCAACACTTTGCTCAGCCACTGTGATGATTCCGATTCAAAGCTCTCCAAGCTCTATCGTCCGTATGTCAAGGGCGAGGCTTTGGCTTTGCGTGCTTTCTTCCATTTCGACCTGCTGCGTCTCTATGGTCCGATATATTCGGCAGAAACTGAGAATACCATTGTGATGCCTTATCAGGAGACAACGTCGAAAGAGATACAGCCGTTGCTTTCTGCTAAGGACGTGGCAGCTAAGATAATGCGCGACCTCAATGAAGCAGAGAAGTTGCTTAAGGACGACCGTATACGCAAGGATGGTGTGATGAACGGCGACTCTGACGATCCTAACGACAAGACAGCATTCCGCTATCGCAACTTCCGCTTCAACTACTATGCAGTTAAGGCACTTAAGGCTCGCCTCTATCTGTGGCTTGGCGACAAGGAGAATGCTTACAACGAGGCTACTTCTATCATCAAGCTCAATAAGGAGGAGGGCGTATTCCCATGGACAAAGAAGAACGCTGTGACCAGTACAAGCAATCCCGATCTTGTATTCTCGTCAGAAGTGATATTCTCGCTCTACAATCAGAGCCGCAAGACACTATACGACGGAATGTTCAGTTCGAAGGGTGAGGTCAACAACATGCTTGTATTCAAGGGCTCGTCTATGGAGGACGGCAACCTCTTCTCAAAGCTCACCTACTTCTACGACGACTTCGGCGACCTTCGTCGCAACAACCAGTGGTCGGTAGAGACCATCAAGGTGAAGAGCGACAAGGAAGGCGAGGAAGACAAGAAGCAAGACATTCTGTGCTTCAATAAGTATAAGGATGTGCAGGCTTCGTCGTTCCGATATATGATTCCGCTCATACGTCTCAGCGAGGTTTACCTCATTGCAGCCGAATGTGCCAAGACCAATGAGGAAGCATTGGGATACATCAATGATATCCGTACGGCACGCAACTGTGTCAAGCTCGAACTCAAGGACGGACAGGGCGACGACGCTGTCCAGGATTATATCTATCGCGAGTTTATGCGTGAGGAGATAGGCGAGGGCCAGATGTACTTCTTTTACAAGCGCAAGGCCATGAAGCAGATGATGTCGGGCACCGAGTTCGGACAGGAAGGTTCTTATTGGAATCCTGAGGACAAGCCGCTTGAGGGTCAGTACAAGATGGATGTTAACAAATACGTATGGCCATTGCCTGAGGTTGAGGCCAACAAACGCTTACTTTCTAAATAAGGAGGACAAACAATGAAGAAGAAGATATATTCAATACTGATGCTTGCCATGGCTCTCTTCTCTCTTACCGGTTGCGAAAAGGAGCTGATGGACTACGAGGGCAAGGATTGTCTGTATTTCGATGTGCGTCGTGGTGCATCGTGGATAGAGCCCGACCTTTGGGCGCACTGGAACTATTCGGAGGTGACATTCGGCAATATTCTTTCCAATGACACCACCATTGCCGTGAAGATTTCCGCCACGGGCCAGACCAAGGATTTCGACCGCTCGTTCCAGGTCATAGTCACCAAGGACAGCACCGACCTTCAGGAGGGTGTAGAGTATGAGCCGCTGAAGCCAGAGTATACCATAAAGGCGGGCCAGACCCACACCTTCGTCGACGTGACCTTCCACCGCACGGCGCGCATGACCAACGACACGCTGAGGTTCCAGCTGCAAATAGTGCCAAACGAGCATTTCCATACCATGTTCGACGACTACAAGGACTATCCCGGCCCCTATGAGGAATCGCAGCCCAAGGTGGAGTTCAACTTCAACCACGATGCCCGCTTCCACAACATGTTTGTCGACGACGTGCTCATACAGCCAGATGGATGGATGGGCTCCGACGCCGGCGGCGGACTGTTCGGCAAGTTCTCCGACGTGAAATTCAGGTTCATGATGCAGGTCTCCGGCACCACCATCTTCGACTATACACGCGAGAAGATGTCATCGGCACGTGCCACAGCCATCGGTCAGCAGGTAGCTGAGGAACTGGTGCGTCGCGCCCGTGCCAAGGACCCGGTAATCGACAAGGACGGCACTATGATGTGGGTGATGGCTGTGCAGAGCGGTAAGTATGGCAAGGATGCATGGTCACCGTTCACCAAACCAGAAGATTATCTAAAGAAACATGAAAATGACAAATAATATGAAAACGAAATATTGTTTACTATACATGCTTGGTTTGCTGGTTTTCACGTCGTGTGTCGACGATGAGGGCAACAACAACATGAGCGATGTTAATGAGGCCAAGATAGAAGGCATTGAAGACAGCTACTACAAGGTGGCAGACATGGAGAACCTTGAGATACCTGTCAAGGTGACCGGTACACTCTCGGGCGACGACCAGAACAGCTTCGACTATATGTGGTATCTGTGTGCTAAGGACATTGGTGGTACGCAGCACTCTCACACGGTTATAAGCAACGAGAAAGACCTGTCTTATCCTCTCACGAATATCCGTCCTGGCACTTATAGCATCTACTTCCGTGCCACCGACAAGGCCACCAAGCTCATCTACGAGAAGAACTGCCTGCTTAAGGTAATCAGCCCTTACGTACGTGGATTCTATCTGTATGGCGATAAGGCGGATGGCACCGTAGGCATCGACTTTGTCAGCATGCTTGAGGAGCGCGACACCACCGTCATAGCCGACATGTTCGAAAATACCCGTGGCATCAAGCATGCCAAGAATCTATTCTTTACGGGATGTACAGGAATGGGAGCTGACAAGGCCAACTTGGAGTACCTATATGCCGTAACCGACGACGGATCCTATCCGCTCACACACTCCTCGTCCGAGTCGAAAATAGCATTTGCCGAAACCGACTTCAACGAAATGGCATGGCCCACCATCAGCACTATAAAGAAGCCGCTGAAGGTGCTCGACATATGGCCCCACGCCTATGGCTCTGGCAACAATATGCGCTCGCGCACTTCGCGCTTTGTCCTGACCGACCAAGCCATGTTCTTCGGTTCGCTCTATCAGGGCGAGAGCTATGGCAACCCTGCCAACTGTTATGTGCAGGGCGATGACAAACTGGTAGAGCTTGCGCCTTACGGATTCTATCCCGACAACTCGAGCTATACAAGTACAGTGTACTTATTCGACCGCACCAACCACAAGTTTGTAAAACTTGCCAACACCTACAGTGCCAACACCAATCTGGCAAAAATAACCGATACTAAGGAGGGTGCCTTCTGGCTTGACCAGACCGAGTATACCCCCGTGCGCGACCTCGTATACGGCGAGAACGGCAAGGGTAACAACGGAGCCTCGTATGCACTGATGAACGATGCCGACGGCAAGTACTATGTATACATATTCCGTGCCGCCAGTGCCTATCAATTCGTGAAGATGACATCCAAGAACATCGACCTCAGCGTAGCCACCGACTTCACCAAGGCAAGCCACTATGCCTTCTACTCTAATCAGTACGTGATACTCTACTCGGTAGGTAAAGACCTCTGGGCTTACAACTACAACTCGAACAAGGCACAGAAGCTCAAGACCTTCGATGGCGAGATTACCTACATGGCGTTCGATGTCCACTCCGACGACAATCCCGACGACATCATTGTAGCCACATGGTCGGATGCAGAGAAGGGCATCGTATACAAATACGAGATGGAGGACAGCCCCAACGAACTTAAGATTAACGAGAAGGAGTATGCCACAAAGAACTATCCTTGGAAGACCAACCTGAAGGTGGTGAAGGTGGAATATCGCAACTGCTCTGACTAAACCATACAAACAAGAATCTATAACAGAATATGAGCACAGCAAAACTAATGGCAAGCCTGCTCATCGGGCTTTGCACATTGCCTGCCGCAGCACAGACTGACTTCCGACATATATCGTTCGATGAAGCGCTACAGGCAGCCAAGAAGGAGAAGAAACATGTATTCATCGACTTCTATACCGACTGGTGCGGACCATGCAAGCGAATGTCGCGCGAGGTGTTCCCACAGAAGAGTGTGGGCGACTTTATGAATGCACGTTTCGTGTGCTTGAAACTCAACGCCGAGAAGGAAGGCGTTGAGTTGGCAAAGAAATATGGAGTAAAGGCTTATCCTACATATTATGTGATAGACGCTCAAGGCAAGCAGCTCATGACTGCAAGCGGCTCGATGCCTCCCGACGATTTCATAGCCAAGATAGAGTCGGGGCTCAATCCCGACCATTCGCCTGAGCGTATGAAGCAGTTGTATGCCGAGGGCAAGCGCACCCCTGACCTTATCAACAACTATGCGCTCTACCTCATGGAGCAGCGTAAGGAGGCAGAGGGCTTCAAGGTGATTGACGACTACTTCAACAGCCTCTCCGACAAGAAGCGACTCAGCGCCGACAATGCGTTCCTTTTCACGCGCTACACGCTTGACCTCAACAACGATCGCGCGCGGTTCATGGTGGCAAATCACGACCGCTTCGACAAGAAGGTGCAGGAGGCTATATACACACGCATACAGAATCTGTATCACAACGCTCTCACTACCTACTTCTCGGGCTATCAGATGCGCGAGAAGAAGTACGTGGAGGCCGACTATCAGAAGCTTAAGAGCGAGATGCTTGCCATGCATCTCGACCAGAAGTATGAGTATGCGCCGATGTTCCGCCTCATCGAGAGTCGCGTAGCTGATGACGACAATAACTTCCTCAACAACTGCGACCGCGAGTATGACAATCTGAATCCTCGCGACCGCACGTTACTCATACTTAATCTCACACGCCTCATTGAGCCTAAAGACCAGGCTATGAAGCAGAAGCTCTCTACCTTCATCCGCTCGCGTCTTGCCAAGATGGACGGCAACACCATCTCGCTTGCCGGGCGTTTGCTCGACAGCATTGAGGCAAAAGACTGAATCGCGCGCTATCGGTCATGCGCCATGCGCGTGGACTGAAAGAAACAAAAGACGGCAAGAAGGATGATTGATTCCTCTTGCCGTCTTTTGTTTATAACCAAGTGTACTATGCTTATCGCCTGCTTGTCAAGGCTTGCTTGCCAGTGCTTATCGTGGATATGATGTTGGAGCCAAAGCTGCGGCTCGCGCCTGTCGTGGCCCTCGTGGCCTTCTTTGCCTCGTTGTTCTTCACGGGGCTGAGGTCTATGTAAATCATGTCCTTGTTGTTAGTGCCAATCATGTAGCCTTGGAAGCATTTGTTCTCTTCCAGCCAGAAGCCGTGCTCCTTTGCCGAGGCGTCCATGACGAAAGTGATCTTGTTTTGCGTGAGATACTTGATGTATATGTCGCCCGTCTTTTCCTCTATGTACCAGTTGAATTTCAGAGGCGCGTTTTGCTTGTCCACGTTGCCTTTGCTGTCGAGCGTGTAGTCTATCTCCGTGCCTGTGCCCTTTATGGCGTTGCTGTTGTTTCTCACGAAAGTCATGTTGGCATAGAAGGAGCTTTGCTCCCCGGTGTCGCCGTTGGTGTATGTCATCTTGCCGTCCCATTCGCCTTGCAGCACCTCGGCCTCGTCTATCACCGAGCTTCCGCTGTTGTCGCCGCTCTGGTTGTAGTCGTTGTCGTTCCATCCCCAGTTGCTGCCGTCGTAGTCGTACCACCACGGCTCGTTGTCGCCATACCAGTACCAAGGGTCATCGTCGCAGCTCGTGAAAAGCGTAGGTACCGCCATCATTATCGCCGCTGCCATAAGGATAAGATTCTTTTTCATAGCGTTGTCTTTTTTTTTATGTTTCTTTCTGTTTGCAAAGATATACAGAGTTGACGTATTCAAAGGTATGTTTTTCCTATTGCTTTTGGGAAAATCCCTAAAAATACTTAGGCTATTAATCTAATGTGGCATTTTTTTTGTAAGTTTGCAACCACAAACACTAAAACAAGACAAAAAAGGAAATAAAGAAAATGAGAACCGTTTATGAATTCTCCGTGAAAGATCGCAAAGGCAAGGACGTATCTCTACGGGAGTATGCTAATGAAGTGTTGCTTATCGTCAACACCGCCACTAAATGCGGATTCACGCCACAATATGAAGAGCTTGAGAAACTTTACGAGATGTATCATGCCCAAGGCTTTGAGATTCTCGACTTCCCTTGCAACCAGTTTGCCCAGCAGGCCCCAGGCACGGATGAGAGCATCCATGAGTTTTGCAAGCTCACCTATGGCACGGAGTTCCCACAGTTCAAGAAGATAAAGGTCAACGGCGACGATGCCGCGCCTCTCTATAAGTTCCTCAAGGAGCAGAAAGGCTTCGCCGGCTGGGACGAGACGCATCCCATCTATCCCATCCTGGAGAAGATGCTTTCGGAGGCCGACCCCGACTATAAGCAGAAAGCCGACATCAAGTGGAACTTCACCAAGTTCCTCGTCAACAGGAAAGGCCAAGTGGTGAAACGCTACGAGCCGACAGAGAAGATAGAGCATATAGTGAGCGACATTGAGGAGCTGCTGAAATAAAAACCATTCATTCCCAATACCTACATCCTTATTTTATGGAAAGAACAAAGTGTCTTATCATAGGCAGTGGCCCGGCTGGTTACACCGCGGCCATTTATGCCGGGCGAGCCAACCTCAAGCCTGTGGAATACGCGGGCTTGCAAGTGGGAGGACAGCTCACCCAGACCACTATCGTCGAGAATTTCCCCGGTTATCCTGATGGCGTCGACGCCAACCAGATGATGATGGAGTTTCGTCAGCAGGCGGAGCGTTTCGGGGCCGACGTGCGCGACGGAATAGTCACCGACGTCGACTTCTCCAAGAAGCCTTACGTCGTGACCATCGACAATGGCTCACAGGTTGAGGCCGACACCATCATCGTGGCGACGGGAGCCTCGGCCAAGTACCTCGGACTGCCCGATGAGAAGAAATACAACGGGCAGGGCGTCTCGGCCTGCGCCACGTGCGACGGCTTCTTCTATCGCAAGAAGGTGGTGGCCGTCGTGGGCGGTGGCGACACGGCTTGCGAGGAGGCCAACTATCTCGCGCAGCTGGCAAGCAAGGTCTACATGATTGTTCGCAAGCCTTATCTCCGTGCCTCCGACATCATGAAGCGCCGCGTGGAGGACAATCCGAAGATAGAGATTCTCTATGAGACCAACACCCTTGGCCTGTATGGTGAGAATGGGGTAGAGGGCGCTCACCTCGTTTGTAGGAAGGGCGAGGCCGACGAGAAGAAATACGACTTGCCTATCGATGGCTTCTTCCTTGCCATTGGCCACAAGCCCAATACCGACATCTTCCGTGGCAAGCTCGACATGGACGGCGTGGGCTATATCAAGACCGAGGGCGACACGCCACGCACGAGCGTGGAGGGGGTGGTCGCCGCCGGCGATTGCGCCGACCCCAATTACCGTCAGGCCATTGTCGCCGCCGGCAGTGGTTGCAAGGCTGCAATGGAGGCCGAAAGATATTTGGCGAAATAGTTTACCTATATATAATATAATGTGTAAGCAAGCCCATTGGCGGCGTCAAGCTTCATCGTGCTTGGCGTGCCAATGGGCTTGCTGCCGTGATGTTCTTACCTTGTTCCATCTAAGGCAAGCGCAACTCTTTTAACAGGTTTGAAAAGAAAATTTCATGCTTGCGTATATAAGATTGGATTATTTTAAGTAATTTTGCAACGTATTTAAGGTAAGAAGGACTTTTGCTCCTAAATAAGTATTAGTTTTTTTTAATTTTTTTCATCTTATGCAGAAAAGACTGCTATTCCTGTTCATGCTGTTGGTCGGTTTTACAACAGCAATGATGGCGCAGATCACTACTTCCGGCATGAGTGGTAAGGTTACCGCTGATGGCGAGGATGTTATCGGAGCCACAATTGAGGTCGTTCACGTGCCTTCTGGCACGAAGTATCAGGCCGTGACCAACGCTAAGGGCATGTATGCCATCAACGGTATGCGTCCCGGTGGCCCCTATCGTGTGAATGTCAGCTACATTGGATACCAATCCAAGAGCTTCGACAACGTGAGCCTCCAGCTCGGACAGACCTACAATCTTAATGTCGGGCTCCTCGAGGACGCGCAGCAGCTTGGCGAGGTCGTCGTCAGTGCCAAGGCAACCAAGTTTACCACAGAAAAGACTGGTGCCTCGACCAACATCGACAACCAGATGTTGCAAAACATGCCTTCAGTGAGCCATAGCATTACCGACTACACCCGCCTTTCACCTTATGGCGGCAACGGCATGAGTTTCGCCGGAGCAGACGGCCGTACTGCCAACTTCACGGTTGACGGTGCCGACTTCAACAACAACTTTGGTCTTAGCTCAAATCTCCCTGGCGGCGGCAGCCCTATATCTATCGATGCCATCGAGGAGATGCAGGTCGTGATTTCCCCATTCGACGTTCGCCAGACCAACTTCGTAGGCGGTGGCTTGAACGCCATCACCAAGTCGGGTACCAACACCTTCCGTGGCACGGCTTATGTCTATCACCAGAACGAGCAGATGCGTGGCGACGCCGTGGATGGCGAGCAGATTTCCGGAGCGAGGGAGAAAGACCGCACCACGACATGGGGCATGACCCTCGGTGGTCCGATCATCAAGAACAAGCTCTTCTTCTTCGTCAACGGCGAGATGAAAAAGATTCCTACCGTGGCCAATCGCTGGCGTGGTTCTGAGGACGGTGTCGCTGATGCCGACAACTACCTCTCTCGCACCAGTCTGGCCGACCTTGAGAAGGTCTCCAACTACGCGAGAGACAAGTATGGATACAACACCGGTTCTTGGACAAGCTTCCCTGCCGACAAGAACAACTACAAGCTTCTGGCGCGCTTGGACTGGAACATCACCAACCAGCACCACCTCTCATTGCGTTACAACTATACGAAGAACCGGAACTGGTTGGCCCCTAACGCTTCTTCAATGGACGGCGGCACGCGTTCGGCTTACGCACGTACGTCGGAGAAGGCAATGTCTTATGCCAATTCCATGTATTCCATGGACAACAACGTCAACTCTTTCTCGTTTGACCTCAACAGCCGTTTCACTAACGACTTGAGCAACCAGCTCCTCGTCACTTACTCTAAGCTCGACGACGTGCGCGGCACCAATTCTTCTGAGTTCCCGTTCGTCGACATCCTTGACGGCAACGGCACCAACTACATTTCTTTCGGTGAAGAGCTCTTCACATACAACAACGCCGTGCACAATAGCGTGTGGAACGCCAAGGACGACGTGACGTGGTATCTCGGCTCTCACAAGCTTCTTGGCGGCATCAGCTTCGAACATCAGATGGCCGACAACTCCTACATGCGTAACGGTTTGGGTTATTACCGTTACAAGACCCTCGACGACTTCCTCAATGGTGGCACTCCTGAGATTGTGGCCCTCACTTATGGCTACAATGGCGAGCAGAACCCGACCGCGCGTGTGCAATACAGCAAGGTGGGCATCTATCTGCAAGACGAGTGGCAAGCTTCTCGCAACTTGAAGCTGACCTACGGCCTTCGTCTTGATAACCTCTTCTTCGACAATGGCGACTTGATGTCCAATCAGGCAATCTATGACCTCGATTACAACGGCCGTCACATCGACACGGGCAAGTGGCCTTCGTCAAAGGTTATCTTCTCGCCCCGTGTTGGCTTCACATGGGACGTGTTCGGCGACCAGAGTTTCAAGCTCCGCGGTGGCACGGGCCTCTTCTCAGGCCGTCTGCCTCTCGTGTTCTTCACCAACATGCCTACCAACTCCGGCATGGTGCAGTATCAGGCCGTGTTAAACGCTTCCAATACTATCGGAAAAGTTGAGAACAACAAGTTCGTGCCTGACAAAGGCTATGAGAACTATGTTGGCAAATACACTGTCGATGCCAAGGGCAAGGCCCATATCGACATGACACAATTCAATGGCGGTCTCGTCAGCGAGAATGGACAAGTAAGCCGTCAGGCACTGCTCAACAAGCTCGCTTCTCTCGGCTACCCCACTATAATCTCTCCAGAGAAGGGCACTGTGCCTTCTGCCATCTCTTCTGTAAACCCCGACTATCACATGCCTGAGGTATGGAAGACATCTCTCGCCGTCGACTACGTGGTGCCAGTGGGCTTCCCATTGACCATCACCGCTGAGGGCATCATCAACAAGACCGTGTATGGCACGGTGCTCAACGACTGGGCAGTGCCCGACGTGAAGGGCTTCGCGCGCTTCAACGGTGCCGACAGCCGTCACATCTATCCGAGCGGCTAACTCACATGCACTCACGCCTACGTGCTGGAGAACACCCATAAGGGTTACGGTTGGTCGTTCAACCTCTCCGCCACGGCAAAGCCTTGGGAGTGGATGGACCTCTATGCCAGCTATACGCACACAGCCAGTAAGGAGCTGACCAGTATGCCAGGCTCTAACGCCTCTTCAGTGCTCAACTACATGGCAACGGTTGATGGTCCTACGGCCGTCAAGTTGCACAACTCTCAGTATGTGCAGCCAGACCGCGTGGTGGCTTCCATGAACATCCACGACAAGAGCGGCAACCACTTCAGCTTTATCTATGAGGCTTGGCGTGGCAACTCCAACTATGCCTTCATGACACAAAACGACATGAACGGCGACGGCTTCAACTATGATGCCATCTACATTCCTCGCGACAACGAGGTGGGTGTGGGCTCAGGCGACTTCCGCTTCAAGACACAAGACGACCTTGATCGCTTCATGGCGTTCCTCCACAACAACAGCTACCTGAAGAAGCATCAGGGCAAGTATGCTGAGGCTTACAGCTACTATTCTCCTTGGGTGCACCGCGTGGACTTCAGCTACAAGCACGACTTCAAACTCAACGTCGGCCAGACAAAGCACACCCTGCAGCTCAGCTTCGACATGAAAAACGTTCTCAACTTCTTCAACTCTAAGTGGGGCGTGGCCAAGTATCTTAACCCTGCCATTGGCTCAGACGGCGCTCGCGTGCTGAAGTATGAGGGCGTTGACGCACAGGGCTATGCCACATTCTCTACTCCTAAGGCTGTTGACGGCAACACGCAGAACTGGACTTACAACCATGCCATCGGCCAGTGCTGGTATGCTTCAATTGGTTTGAAATACTACTTTAACTAATCAGGAATCATGAAACTCAAAAATATTTTCGCTATCGTCGTTGCGGCTGTCGCTTTCGCGAGCTGTTCAAACGACTATGAGGTTGAAAACCCAAAAGGCCTGACGGTAAGCTCCTCTTACGTGTCTTTGCCTGAGGCTGGAGGCGGTACAAACATTACCATCACATCCGACGACGCTTGGACGCTCGATACCATAGGCTCAGCGATTAAAGGTAAGACGTGGCTCGAATTCTCTTCCCTCCGCGGCAACGCCGGTGAGAGCACGCTGACCATCAAGGCAGGCGCTGCCGACAACGGCCGCTCAGCAGAAATAAGGCTCGTCAGCGGCTCTACGGTTCAGCGCATCAACATCATCCAGGGTCTCCCAGTGGCGACACCTGCCACATGCGCTGAGGTGATTGCCGGACCCGACGCCAAGACTTACATGGTGACAGGTACCGTTACGACCATCTCCAACACCACTTATGGCAACTTCTACTTGGCCGACAAGACCGGACAGATTTACATCTATGGCACGCTCGACAAGAACGGTAACGAGAAAAACTTCGCAAGCCTTGGTATTGAGGAGGGCGACGAGGTTACCGTGTCAGGACCTAAGTCGACTTTTGGCTCAACGGTGGAGCTTGTAAAAGTCACGGTGAACAAGATCACGAAGTCGCTGGTAAAGGTCGATTCCGTTTATGTCGGCGACAAGAAGTCGAGCAACCTTCCTCTCGAAGGCGGTGAGGCTACGGCTTATGTCACCTGCAAGGGTGGCGGTCTCACGGTGTCGATACCTGAAGAGGCTAAGTCGTGGCTGTCCATGTCGGCGTTGAAGCAGAGCGGCCAGAGTGCCCTCATCACCTTCAAGGCCACGAAGAACGACGGAGGCGCACGCTCGGCCACGGTGAGCTTCACATCTGGAAAGTCCACCGTCACGTCAACAATCACGCAGGACGGTTCTATCAAGGAGGTGAACCTTGGCGAGTTCAAGGCCTCTGCCGAAGACCAGAGCCAGTATCGCATCACGGCTCTCGTGTCGAAGGTGGATGCCAAGGGCAACTTCTGGATTCAAGACTACACTGACCTCTCTGGTGAGATAGAGGCTTACAAGCCATCTGGCAACACCAAGGGCATAAAGGTTGGCGACATCGTGACCGTTGTCGGCACTCATAGCTCTTACAAGGGCGTGGCGCAGATTGGCAGCCCCGTGGTGGAGAAGGTAGAGAGCGTCAAGGCTGTCAGCCTCGGCGAGTTCGACAATCAGGCCGACGGCACATGGGTTATCATCAAGGGTAAGGTTGGCGAGGTGAAGAACGACAAGTTTGGCAACTTCTACCTTGAGGATAAGACTGGCAAGGTTTATGTCTATGGTCTCTTTGGCTATGGTGCTCCAAAGGGCACCACTGATCGCCAGAACTTCATGAAAGACCACGGCATCGCAGCTGGATCCACTATCACGGTCGTAGGTCCTAAGACCACCTACAAAGGCGTGAGTCAGCTTAACGGAGGTTACTTCGTGTCGGCAGAGTAAAGCAAGTAATTAAAACACAACAACTAAAAAGGGGTGTGCCATGGCACACCCCTTTTTAGTTGATTGCCTCGAGCCATGCAATGCTTTTAAGTTCGCTGTTCGCTAGAACTTTTTAAACAATAAAAATTGGTCTTACTGGATTTGGAGTGATGGCATACCCAATCGTTGCGCTTTGCAGGGGCCGCCCCTGCAAAGCGACAAATGG
>ERZ779829.627-NODE-627-length-15280-cov-2.371100_pt1 | contig 15280 bp, 10 predicted proteins | sample MGYA00511562_ERZ779829 | MGnify/ENA primary metagenome ERZ779829 (study PRJEB29588, sample SAMEA2151677) | human gut metagenome | biome: human gut; feature: human-associated habitat; material: faeces | place: Denmark | collected 2008/2010 ... | reverse complement strand
ATGATGATGCGCCTACGCTTGGCGGTGGGCTTGGCAGCTCCGGAGGTCTTGGCAGCGGCTTAGGCGGAAGTCTTGGAGGTCTCGGTGATAAGGAAGAGAAGTCAAAGAATAAGCCGTCTCTTGGAATAGATACAGATGTCAAGAAATCTGAAGATAAAGCTGGTAAATCCAAGAAGAATATGTTTGTATCCGGTGGCGTTAAGTCTGACATGAAGGCTGAGAAAGAAACCTTCTCAGAGGACACAGAGGCAGTTATTGCTGATGATGATACAGAGTGGGTTGCAGGTAAGAATGTCAAGGTTAAAGAGGTTAAGACTCCAAAGGGTAATGATGCAAACGGAGATCTGTTCAGTATTCTTCCGGACAGAGATGTAGTAGCAGGAAGTGATGTCAATTCAATGTATGACATTGATGATGATGACGAAGATGAAGATTTCCTTGGAGCAGGCATAAAGAATCTTTCTAACATTGATGAGACAAGTGAAGAAGAACTTGCCAGAAAGAAAGCTGAGGAAGAGGCTAAGAAGAAGGCTGAGGAAGAAGCTAAGAAGAAGGCTGAGGAAGAAGCTAAGAAGAAAGCTGAAGAAGAGGCCAAGAGAAAGGCAGAAGAGGAAGCTAAGAGAAAGAAAGCTGAGGAAGAGCGTAAGAAGATTGCTGCCGAAAAGGCTAAGGCTGAAAAGGAAGCCAAGAAGAAGCAGGCAATCGATAATGCAAAGAACAGGGCTGAGGAAGCTAAGAAGGTTGCCGAGACAGCCAAGAAGACTATAGATGAGGCCGAGAAGGCTGAGGTAGAGCTTACAAAGCAGATTGAAGAGTATGCTAAGAAACGTGAAAATTACGATCTTAAGCTCAAGTCTGACGCTGATGCTAAGGCCAAGGCAAACTCAGAGCTTCTTGAGAAGGAAGAGGCTAAACTTAACAGTGATATTGAGGCACTTAAAAAGCAGATTGACGAGAACAAGAAGACTGCCAAGGAAGAGTCAGATAAAATCTTAAGCGGAATTAACACAGAGGAGATCAAGAATAAGATTATCAGCAACGCCCAGGCTGCTGCTGATGAAGCTATAAAGAAGCTTGCGGATAACAAGAAGGCAAACATTGATAAGTATGAAGCCGGTTACGCTGAGGCTGTCAAGAAGTTCGAGGCGGATGCCAAGAGTATCGAGGATACCAAAAATAGTGCTATTGCGGCTGCCAAGAAGAAGAAAGCTGATGCAGAAGCATCCGCTGATAAATTAGTGAAGGAAGCTGCGGGCGATAAGGAACGGGCAGGCGTTATCTTCAGTGATTCCAAGAAGGCTGAAGAGGAAGCTTCAAATAATCTGAAGAATACTTCTGACATGGAAGCAGAGTCAAGCAAGAAGCTTGATAAGCTCACAAACAGCCATAAGGGCATCCTTAACAGAGAAAGTGAGGCTCATAAGAAGGAGTCCGCAGCGGCTAAGGCATGCTCAGACGCCGAGAAGGCATTAGAGACAGCTAAAAAGGAAGAAGAGAGGATCAAGAAGCTTCTTGATGAAGCTATCAAGAAGAAAGAAGCAGCAGACGCTAAGATCAAGACAGTTACCGCTGATCTCGAAAAGGCAAAGGCTGAGATCAAGACAATCAGTGATGAGAAGGCTGCTTCTGACAAGGAAATCGCCGAGGTTAAGAAGGATGTTGAGTCCTTTAAGAAGGCAAAAGCTGAGGCACAGGAAGCCCTTGACGCAGCCAAGAAGTCTCTTGTTGAGGCTGAGGATCTTCTTTCAAAGGCTCAGGATATTGAAGAGCAGGCCGAACAGATCGTTGAAGAAGCAAAAATTACAGAAGAGGTTGAGCTTAAGAATGCAGAGGCCGTTGCTAAGGAAGCTAAGGATAAGCTTGAGGCGGATAAGAAGGAAAGTGAGAAGAAGCGAGAGGAGTATCTTGCTTCGGAGGAAGAGAGTTACGCTACTGCAGAGTCAGCAGAGCTTACAAAGGTTAAGACTGCAGCACTTAAGGCTGACAAGGAAGCTGCCGATGCTAAGGCGAAGGCAGAGGCTGATGCCAAGAAGCTGTTAAGCGACGCAGATAAGAAGGAAAGTGAACTTAAGAAGAAGATATCTGATCTCAGAACAGAGCAGGCAGAGAGAGTTGTTGCCCGTAAGCAAAACGCCAAGGAAGAGAAAGAGGCAGTTGAGGCTAAGAGAAGCAAGGATCTTGAGACTATCATAAAGGCTGAGACAGAGGTGAAGAATACTCTTGAGGATCACAGAAATAAAGCAAGTGCAGCAAAGGCTGTTCTTGAAAAAGCTATAAAGAGAGAAGAAGAGGCTCGTAAGGAAGCAGAACTTCTTGAACAGGGTAAGGAAGAAGAGGCTGCTAAGCTTGCGTCGGAGGCAGAGGCTGCTGATGGAGTACAGGTTGAAGAGCAGGATACATCATCTATCGATGAGAAGCGTAAGGCACTTCCTAAGGAAGCCAAGTACCTGTATAAGTATCTCAGCGTAAATCCTGCAGGCGGACAGATAGTAAATATCCTCCAGACAATAAAGATGGATTCAAACAGAACAAAGAATCTTGTGGTTCTTGGTCTTCACGGATTCGGTCTTGCGAATATCGGAGAAGATTTTGCAAGAACATATCTTGATCTTGGATGGTGCAAGAATGCTGCAAAGGCTAAGATCAGTGCGAAGGGTATCAACTCAGCAAGCAGGGATAAGCTTACAGGTGCTATGAATAAGCTTAAGGGCGGATGTCTCATAATCGAGAATGCCGGTCTTGTAAGACCTGATAAGTTTAAGGAGATCATAGAATTATGCGCACCTGAAAAGAGTGATGTTAAGATAATCCTTACAGGTGAGAAGGTGGCTCTTTCAAATATGCTTGCAGATAATATGAGTCAGGCAAGACACTTTAATAACAGAGTTTACTTTGATCAGATTCAGGAAGCAAACATGGTTGATATTGCCAAGGGATACATGAGTGAGAAGGGATATAAGCCTGAGAGCGGCATGAGTGGAACTATTAAGAACCTGCTTATGTCTATGGAAACAGGAAATATCGACAGACTTCTCAAGGCAGTAGATGATGGTATAGCAAGAGCAGAAGCCAGAGATCCGCTTTCAAAGAAGCTTTTAAAGGCAGATATCCAATAAAAATTTTATTGATATAATTTGTTGAAAATAATGGCATCTATGCTTATAATTGTATTATTATAGGCTAGATGCCATTTTTAGTTAAAGGGAGAAGATACCATGCCAACCATGGATATAGGAATAGATTTAGGAACATCAAATGTACTTGTGTATGTGAGGGGAAGGGGAATTGTCATAAACCAGCCTTCCGTAGTAGCGTATGATGTTTATTCGAAGAAGATACTGGCTATTGGAGCCAAGGCTAAGAAGATGATAGGTAAGGCCCCTGAGAATATAGAGGTTGTGAGGCCGCTTAAGAAGGGCGTTGTGTTCGACCTTACTATCACAGAGAGGATGTTAAAGGCATTTATCAAGACGGCTATGGAGAAACGTATAAGCGTAGGGAGACCCAAGGTGTGTGTGTGTGTGCCAAGTGGGATAACAGAGGTAGAGAGAAGAGCTGTTGAGGACGCAGTATACAGAACCGGAGCCAAGACTGTTTATGTTCTGGAAGAGCCGTTGGCAGCCGCTATAGGAACATCAATTGATATAAACAGTGCCAGAGGAAGTATGGTGGTCGATATCGGCGGAGGTACTACGGATATTGCAGTGGTATCCTTGGGAGGTACAGTGGAAAGCCAGTCCATAAAATGTGCCGGAGACGATTATAATGCTGCCATGATAAAGTATATAAGGAGGAAGTATAATCTTCTTATAGGTGAGCAGACAGCAGAGAATGCCAAGATTGCTATAGGATCAGTTTATGAAAGACCTGAGGAACTTACGTATACAGTTAAGGGAAGAGATCTTATAAGGGGGCTTCCTAAGGGGATTACCATAAATGCAAATGAGACCATAGAAGCCTTCAGTGAGCCTACCATGCAGATACTTAATGCCATACACGGAATACTGGAAGTGGCCCCTCCGGAGCTGGTTGCGGATATTTCGGTTTCGGGTATTACTCTTACCGGTGGCGGAAGTCTTATGTATGGAATGGACAAGCTCATAAAGGAAAAGACCGGAATTGATACCTATGTAAGTGACCGTGCTCTTGAGGCGGTAGTGCTTGGCGCAGGTATGGCTGAGGATATTCCTGAATACAGCAGAGGGACAGAATAATTTACTATGAAAGATTTTTTACCTGTAAATAGAGAAGACATGAATAAGAGGGGATGGGAACAGCCGGACTTCGTGTATGTCACGGGGGATGCGTATGTTGACCATCCTTCATTTGGTTCTGCCATCATAAGCAGAGTCCTGGAGGCTCATGGATATAAGGTCTGCATGATACCTCAGCCTGACTGGAAGAGGGATGACAGTATAGATGTGTTTGGCGAACCGAGACTTGGATTCCTGGTCTGTGGAGGAAATATGGACTCCATGGTCAATCACTACACTGTAAATAAAAAACACAGGAGCAGGGACGCATATTCTCCCGGAGGAGTTATGGGATTGCGTCCGGATTATGCCACGGTGGTATATTGTAATCTGATCAGGAGAACTTACAAGAACACTCCTATAATCATAGGCGGTATAGAGGCCAGCCTCAGAAGGCTTGCCCACTATGATTATTGGTCTGACAAGCTTAAACATTCTATCCTTATAGATTCCCAGGCGGATATCATATCCTATGGCATGGGCGAGAAAAGCATTGTTGAGATCGCAGACGCTCTTGACAGCGGCATTGATGTCAAGGATATATCATTTGTCCGGGGAACAGTTTATAAGACAAGGCATTTAGATGACGTATATGACTATAAGCTTCTGCCGTCGTATAATGAGCTTCAGGCCGACAGGATGAAGTACGCGGAAAGCTTCGGGATCCAGTATAAAAATACGGACCCATTTGTGGCAAAAACTCTGGTTGAGGGGTACGGCAACAGGGGGTATGTGGTGCAGAACCCACCTGCCATGCCTTTGACTGAGATGGAAATGGATGATATATACGATCTTCCTTACATGAATGACTATCATCCTATGTACAGGGAGAGTGGTGGCATACCTGCCATTTCCGAGGTTAAGTTCAGCCTTACCAGCAACAGAGGGTGTTTTGGAGGCTGCAGCTTCTGTGCCCTGACCTTCCATCAGGGAAGGATAGTGCAGACAAGAAGTCACGAGTCCATTATAAAAGAAGCTGTAAATATGACAAAAAATCCGGATTTTAAGGGATATATACATGATGTGGGAGGCCCTACGGCGAATTTCAGACACATGGCATGTAAGAAACAGGAGAAATACGGAACCTGTCCGGAGAAACAATGTCTTTTCCCTAAACCGTGTAAAAATCTTGTGGTGGATCACAAGGATTATCTGGATCTTCTTGCCAAGCTAAGAAACATAGAGGGAGTGAAAAAGGTATTTGTACGTTCCGGTATAAGGTTTGACTATGTTATGGCAGACAAGGATGACAGGTTTTTAAAGGAGTTGTGCAGATATTATATAAGCGGCCAGCTTAGAGTGGCTCCGGAACATATAAGCGATAATGTGCTTAAGCTTATGGGTAAGCCGGAGAATTCTGTATATGAAGCATTTATAAATAAATACCGTAAGGTGAATAATCTGACGGGCAAGGAACAGTATCTTGTGCCCTATCTTATGTCATCACATCCGGGTTCCACCATGAAAGACGCTATTGCTTTGGCGGAGTATATAAGAGATATAGGTTACATGCCGGAACAGGTTCAGGATTTTTATCCTACGCCTTCAACTATATCTACATGTATGTATTATACAGGCGTGGATCCAAGAAATATGGAGAAGGTTTATGTGCCAAGAAATCCTCATGAAAAGGCCATGCAGAGAGCACTTATCCAGTACAGGAAGCCGGAAAACTATGATCTTGTAAAGGAAGCTCTTATAAAGGGGCACCGTGAAGATCTGATCGGATTTAGTGAGAAGTGCCTCATAAGGCCGAGGAAGCCGGCGTCGGATACGGATAAAAAATCCTATGCCGGCAGGAATGACAATGCCGTAAATGATAATGGAAGAATTGACAATAAACATAAAAGTAAAAGCGGCAGTAAAACCAATAATAAGAACGGCGCTCCGGATGGTAGAAAAGGTATCGGTAGAAATAAAAACAGACCGGATGACAAGAGAGGCACCGGTAAAAATAGTAACAAGACGGATAGAGGGAAACGTGCTGATAAAAATAATCCGGGAACAAAAAATAAACCCCGAGGGCAGCAAAGAAACATCGGTAAAGGCAGAAAATAAGTCGTTTTTATCATGACTTGTATTATTTTTAGAACAGACTAAAGGGGCAATTTATATTGCACCCTTTTTTCTTTTGTGATAGAATGAGTGCAGTCTATGTAGTTTAATGGAATATTTGTAAGGAATTTTAATGCTTTTTTTCAGAATATTTCACTGAACACATTTAAAATATTTCATGGAGGATAAAAGGATATGTCAAAGAAAATCGTTTTAGCTGGCGCATGCCGTACAGCTATCGGAACAATGGGTGGTGCACTCTCAACAACTCCAGCACCAGTATTAGGATCAATCGTAATCAAGGAAGCTTTAAAGAGAGCTGGAGTTCCAGCTGACAAGGTAGACCATGTATACATGGGCTGTGTAATCCAGGCTGGTCTCGGACAGAACGTTGCCCGTCAGGCTTCAATCAAGGCTGGTCTTCCGGTTGAGACAACAGCAGTTACAGTAAACGTTGTATGTGGTTCAGGTCTTAACTGTGTAAACATGGCTGCACAGATGATTGAAGCAGGCGATGCTGATATCGTTGTTGCAGGTGGTATGGAAAACATGTCAATGGCTCCATATGCTGTAATGCAGGGACGTTTCGGATACAGAATGAATGATGGTAAACTTGTAGATACAATGGTACATGATGCTCTTTGGGATGCATTCAATGATTACCATATGATCAAGACTGCTGATAACATCTGTGAGCAGTGGGGACTTACTCGTGAAGAACTTGATGAGTTTGCAGCAAAGAGCCAGCAGAAGGCTGTAGCAGCTCAGGAGTCAGGTGCATTTGACGCAGAGATCGTTCCAGTTATGGTTAAGAAGAAAAAAGAGATGGTTGAGTTCAAGAAGGATGAGGGACCAAGACCTGGTACTACAGTTGAGACTCTTTCAAGACTCAGAACAATCAATCCTAACGGATTTGTTACAGCAGGTAACGCTTCAGGTATCAATGATGGTGCTGCAGCTATCGTTGTAATGAGCGAAGAGAAGGCTAAGGAACTTGGTGTTAAGCCAATGGCTACATGGGTAGCAGGTGCTCTTGGTGGTGTTGATCCATCTATCATGGGTATCGGACCAGTTGCTTCAACAAAGAAAGTAATGGCTAAGACAGGTCTTAAGATTGAAGATTTCGATATCATCGAAGCAAACGAAGCATTTGCAGCTCAGTCAGTTGCAGTAGCTAAGGATCTTGGATTTGATGTTGACAAGCAGGTTAACCCAAATGGTGGTGCAATCGCACTTGGACATCCGGTAGGAGCTTCAGGATGCCGTATCCTTGTTACACTTCTTCATGAGATGCAGGCAAAGGGTGCTAAGACAGGTCTTGCTACACTTTGTATCGGCGGTGGTATGGGCTGCTCAACAGTTGTTAAGATCGAAGACTAATCCGGTCGGCTGAAAAACCATATTACATTTCTATATAAGGAGATAAACGATGGAATTCGTAACATATGAACAGGACGGATTTGTTGGTGTTATCACTATTAATCGTCCAAAGGCATTAAACGCATTAAACAGCACAGTTCTTGAAGAACTGGATGCAACATTCAAAGCTGTTGACCTGAATACAACAAGATGTCTTGTACTTACCGGTGCAGGAGAGAAATCATTTGTAGCAGGTGCAGATATCGGAGAGATGTCAACACTTACAAAGGCTGAAGGCGAAGCTTTCGGTAAAAAGGGTAATGACGTATTCCGCATGATCGAGACATTCCCAATCCCTGTAATCGCAGCCGTAAATGGATTTGCACTTGGTGGTGGATGTGAGATCTCCATGAGCTGTGATATCAGAATCTGTTCTGAGAATGCAGTATTTGGTCAGCCTGAAGTTGGCCTTGGAATTACACCTGGATTTGGCGGAACCCAGAGACTTGCCCGTCTTGTAGGTGCAGGAATGGCAAAGCAGCTGATCTACACAGCAAGAAATATCAAAGCTGATGAAGCATACAGAATCGGTCTTGTAAATGCTGTATATCCATTAGAGGAGTTATTACCGGCAGCTAAGAAGATGGCTTCTATCATCGCAGCAAATGCTCCGATCGCAGTTCGTAACTGTAAGAAAGCAATCAATGATGGATTACAGGTTGATATGGATCATGCAATCGTTGTAGAAGAGAAATTATTCGGCGATTGCTTCGAGACAGAGGATCAGAAGGCAGGAATGGGCAACTTCCTTGAGAAAGATAAGGAAAAGAAATTAAAGGTTGTTCCTTTCCAGAATAAATAAATCAACAATCTTGATATTGACGTTTAGGGTGGTTATTTTGAAATCGAAATCAACCATCCTAAATGTTTGATATACCAAAGTAAGCATGTCAAACGAAACGTATATGAATTTCTCATGTTTGCTTAAAAATAATTTTTAGGAGGATATTAAAATGAAAGTTGGCGTTATTGGTGCAGGAACCATGGGTCAGGGAATTGCTAAGGCATTCGCTCAGGTTGACGGATATGAAGTAGCACTTTGCGACATTAAGCAGGAATGGGCTGAAGGCGGTAAGGACAAGATCGCTAAAGGTTATGCCAGACTTGTTGAAAAAGGAAAGATGACACAGGAGAAGGTTGATGGTATTCTTGCCAGCATCACTCCGGGTATTAAGGAAGACTTATGCGCAGATTGTGACCTTATCGTAGAGGCTGCTTTCGAGAACATGGAAGTTAAGAAGACAACATTTTCTGAGCTTGACAAGATCTGCAAGCCAGAGTGTGTATTTGCATCAAATACATCTTCACTTTCCATCACTGAGATTGGAAATGGTCTTACCCGTCCTATGATCGGTATGCACTTCTTCAATCCAGCTGACAGAATGAAGCTTATCGAAGTTATCGCAGGTGTTAACACACCGGCAGAGACTGTTGATAAGATCGTTAAGATCTCAGAAGAGATCGGTAAGACACCTGTACAGGTAAATGAAGCTGCCGGATTTGTTGTAAACAGAATCTTGATTCCAATGATCAATGAAGCTGCATTTATCAAGATGGAAGGTGTGTCAGATATCGCTGGTATCGATGCAGCTATGAAACTTGGTGCAAATCATCCAATGGGACCTCTTGAATTAGGTGATTTCGTTGGTCTTGATATCTGTCTTGCTATTATGGATGTACTCTATAACGAGACAGGCGACAGCAAGTATCGTGCATGTCCATTACTTCGTAAGATGGTACGTGGCGGCAACCTTGGTGTTAAGAGTGGTAAGGGATTCTATGTATACAATGCTGACCGCACAAAGACACCAGTTGATGCTCAGTAATTGACTGATAAATATATTTATGGAGGAAGAAATAGAATGGATTTCGCTTTAGACAAGAAGTATGAAATGGCGCAGAATTTATTCAGAGAGTTCGCGCAGAATGAAGTAAAGCCTCTTGCTCAGGAAATTGATGAAAATCACAGATTCCCTAGAGAGACAGTAGAGAAGATGGCAAAGTATGGTTTCTTAGGAATACCTGTTTCTAAGGAAGATGGTGGACAGGGTTGTGATCCTTTAACATATGTTATGTGTGTTGAGGAACTTTCAAAGGTTTGTGGTACTACCGGTGTTATTGTTTCCGCACATACATCTCTGTGTGTAGATCCAATCCAGACATACGGTACACCAGATCAGAAAGCTAAGTACCTCCCAGATCTTGCTTCCGGTAGAAAGCTTGGCGCATTTGGTCTTACAGAGCCGGGTGCTGGTACAGATGCACAGGGTCAGCAGACAAAGGCTGTTCTTGATGGTGATGAGTGGGTTCTTAACGGATCTAAGTGTTTCATTACAAATGGTAAAGAAGCAGATGTATATATTATCATTGCAGTTACAGGTACAATTGAAAAACGTGGTAGAAAGCAGAAAGAGATTTCAGCATTTATCGTAGAAAAAGGCACTCCGGGATTTACATTCGGAACAAAAGAAAACAAGATGGGTATCTGTGGTTCATCCACATATGAACTTATCTTCACAGACTGCCGTATTCCTAAGGATGCACTTCTCGGACAGAAGGGCAAGGGATTTGGTATTGCAATGCATACACTTGATGGTGGTCGTATCGGTATCGCAGCTCAGGCTCTTGGTATTGCTGAGGGTGCTCTTGATATCACAATCGACTATGTTAAGGAAAGAAAGCAGTTTGGTCGTTCAATCGCTCAGTTCCAGAATACTCAGTTTGTACTTGCTGATCTTGCAACAAAGGTTGAGGCAGCTAAGTTACTGGTATACAAGGCAGCTAAGAAGAAGGAACAGTACCAGGCAGACCACAAGACTTCATATTCAGTAGAGGCAGCTATGGCTAAGCTTTGTGCAGCTGAAGTTGCAATGGAAGTTACTACTAAGTGTGTTCAGTTACACGGTGGTTATGGTTACATTAAGGAATATGATGTAGAACGTATGATGCGTGATGCTAAGATTACAGAAATCTACGAAGGAACTTCAGAAGTTCAGCGTATGGTTATTTCTGCAAACTTATTAAAATAATTAGGAGGTACTTAACGTGAAGGTTATAGTTTGTATAAAGCAGGTACCTGATACAAAGGGTGGCGTTCAGTTTAACCCAGATGGTACATTAAACAGAGGAGCAATGCTTACAATCATGAACCCTGATGATAAGGCAGGTCTTGAAGCTGCACTTAGATTAAAGGATCAGTATGGAGCAGAAGTTACAGTTCTTACAATGGGTCTTCCAAAGGCTGCAGATGTTCTTCAGGAAGCAATCGCTATGGGAGCTGACAAGGGTGTTCTTGTAACAGACCGTGTTCTTGGTGGAGCTGATACATGGGCTACATCAACAACAATCGCTGGAGCTCTCAGAAAGCTTGATTATGATCTTATTATTACAGGTCGTCAGGCTATCGATGGAGATACAGCTCAGGTTGGACCACAGATCGCTGAGCATCTTGGAATTCCTGTAATTTCATATGCACAGGAGATCAAGGTTGACGGAGACAGCGTTATCGTTAAGCGTCAGTATGATGATGGTTATCATATGCTTAAGGCTAAGATGCCATGTCTTATTACAGCACTTTCAGAGTTAAATGAGCCAAGATACATGACTCCAGGTGGAATTTTTGATGCAGTTAATGCAGAGATCACAACATTTGGAAGAGCTGATCTTGTAGATGTAGATGATTCAAATATCGGTCTTAAGGGCTCACCTACAAAGATTGCTAAGGCATCAGATAAGGTAAGAAAGGGTGCAGGCGAGAAGGTTGTACCTGATTCTCCAGATGAAGCAGTTAGCTATATTGTTGGCAAGTTAAAGGATAAGCATGTAATCTAATATAGTAAAGGAAAAGTGGTGAATAAAATGGGCGCAATGAACGCAGAAGATATGAAGAACTACAAAGGCGTATTTGTCTTTGCACAGCAGGTAGATAATAAGTTAAGTGGTATTTCATTTGAATTGATCGGTGAAGGAAAGAGACTTGCAGAGAAGTTAGATACAGACGTAACAGCAGTACTTATCGGTTCAGAGGTTTCAGGCCTTGTTGATGAACTTGCTGAGTATGGTGCTGATAAAGTTATCGTTGTTGATGATCCAGAGTTAAAGGACTACAGAACAGAGCCTTATGCACATGCTCTTGCATCAGTTATCAACGAGTACAAGCCAGAGATCATGTTAGTTGGTGCTACAGCTATCGGTCGTGATCTTGGTCCTACAGTTTCAGCCAGAGTTGCAACAGGACTTACAGCTGACTGTACATTACTTGAGATCGGTGATTTCCCACTTGTTGCACTTCCAAATCAGGTACAGAAGCACAATCAGCTTCTTATGACACGTCCTGCATTCGGTGGTAATACAATCGCTACAATCGCATGTCCTGATAACAGACCACAGATGGCAACAGTTCGTCCTGGTGTTATGCAGAAGCTTGACAGAGTAGCAGGAAAGAAAGCAGAAGTTATCAATTACAATCCTGGCTTCACACCAAACAACAAGTATGTTGAGATTCTTGAGATTTCAAAGGCAGTTTCAGATATCAAGGATATTATGGACGCTAAGATCCTTGTTTCAGGTGGACGTGGAGTTGGTTCAGCAGAGAACTTCAAGCTTCTTGATGATCTTGCAGAGGTACTTGGCGGACAGGTATCATGCTCACGTGCAGTTGTAGATTCAGGCTGGAAGCCAAAGGAGCTTCAGGTTGGTCAGACTGGTAAGACAGTTCGTCCAAACGTATACTTCGCTATCGGTATTTCAGGTGCTATCCAGCACGTAGCAGGTATGGAAGAGTCAGACATCATTGTTGCTATCAACAAGGATGAGGATGCTCCTATCTTTGATGTAGCTGACTATGGTGTAGTTGGAGATCTCAACAAGATCGTTCCAGCTCTTACAGAGGCTATCAAGGCAGAGCTTGCTAATAAGTAATTAACAGCTTGTTTGTCATATAGATAATTTTAGATTATCAATTATAAGTCCCCCTCTTGGATTTGATGTTCAAGAGGGGGATTTTTTGAGCTGTACGGTGGTCTGAATTGTAGAATCGTTTGAATAGCATTATTAGTGAGCTATAAATGAATTGATGATTGTAAATGTGAATATATGGGTCCAATATACGAGTCGGTGAATTGAGTCGATGAGAAATCGATAAATCGAAAATTAGAAATCAGAAAATAGAGATCGAAAATCGAAATACAAGTGTATTGTAAATAATACAAAAATAATGTAGTATTAATTAGTTTGAGTATAGTAGATAAAGAGAGTACGCATGTGAGGATAAGTGCAAGTGAAGATAAGTGTGTGTGAGGATAAGCACAAATGGCAGGTATAGTACATTATGCACAGCAGGAGCATGCAGAGGAGAGGTACATATGAAAGAGAAAGACAGCGTCGAAAATAATGAAAAATCACCTGATAACAGGAAAAAATCTGGTGAGAAAATAATATCTGATAATAAAACAATATCTGCTAATGGAAAGGCGTTCGCTGGTGAGAGCAGAGAGAACAAGATGGGCGTGATGTCTGAGGGGAAACTTCTGATGTCCATGTCACTCCCTATGATTATTTCCATGCTGTTCCAGGCTATGTATAATGTCGTGGACAGTGTGTTTGTGTCAAGATTCAGCATGGACGGACTTACGGCTGTGTCCACAGCATTTCCGATACAGAATCTGATGATCGGAGTTTTCTCTGGACTTGGAGTAGGTTTTAATGCGTTTATATCCAAGGCGCTGGGAGAGAAGAAGTTTGACAGGGCAAATGAGGTGGCGAGACAGGGAATATTTCTTGAAGCGATAGGATATGTGATATTCCTGATAATAGGTTTATTCTTTGCAAGGACATTCATGGAAAGTCAGACGAGAGATGCACAGGTAATCCAATATGGAACAGAATATCTCGAGGTGTGTTGCTGTTGTGCTTTCGGTATAGCTTTCCAGATGACATTTGAGAGATTGCTACAGTCCACGGGACGTACAATGTACAGTATGATAACCCAGATACTCGGTGCTGTCATCAATCTTATACTTGATCCTATAATGATATTTGGACTTCTTGGATGTCCTCGAATGGGAGTAAAGGGTGCGGCCATCGCAACTGTATGTGGACAGTGTATAGCTGGAACTCTGGCTATGGTATTCAATATCAAGAAGAATCCGGATCTCCATATAACACTCAGAAGATTCAGGCCACATGGCGAGATAATTGGTAAGATTCTCAGCGTAGGTGTGCCGTCGGTTATCATGGTTGCAATAGGTTCTGTGATGAATTATTTCCTGAATCTGATACTGTACTCATTCTCGAAATTGGCCGTTGCAGTGTTCGGAGCGTATTTCAAGGTGCAGAGTATGGCATTTATGCCTGTATTCGGATTGAACAACGGAATGATACCTATAATTTCATACAACTACGGAGCACAGAAACCTGATAGAATGAAACGCACCATGAAGCTTGGTGTGATGGTCGGTTGTTCCATTATGGTATTCTGTCTTGCTATCATGCAGGTATTTCCGGGACAGATACTTAAAATATTTGATGCCACAGATGAGATGCTGTTGATGGGTATACCAGCGGTCAGGATCATGAGCACAGCATTTATATTTGCGGGATTTTCTGTCACATGTTCGGGAATGTTTCAGGCTGTAGGAAAGGGCGTGTACAGTATGATAGTGTCTATGGCGAGACAGCTTTTTGTCATACTTCCTGTGGCATATTTTCTGTCAAAAGCAATGAACAGTGTGAATGGTGTGTGGGCAGCGTTCCCTATAGCAGAGGTTTTCAGCGTGATCATATCGACGATTCTTCTTCTCAGGGTCTATAAGAAAATAGTAAAGCCTATGGAAAGTGTTCAAAGAGATTAAAAGACGAAGATAATGAGATATGATGAGAGCAGAATAATATATACATGGCACGTGGCATTTGTATTGTGGTAGAATACTATATAGTAATATAGTTTCGTGTGATGAATGCAGTTTTGCATTTGTCATTGACAGGTGACAGAAAAGGTAATGGAAAGAGAGCGGAAATGGGAAAGTTGATATATATGGATCATGCAGCGACGACGGCGGTGAGACCTGAAGTGCTCAACGCCATGCTGCCTTATTTTACAGAAAAGTTTGGAAATCCTTCAGGCGTATACACATTTGCATCGAGAAATAGGGATGTGACAAATGTGGCGAGGGATATAATTGCTGATTCGCTTGGTGCAAAGCCTGAGGAGATCTATTTCACGGGCGGTGGTTCGGAATCGGATAACTGGGCTTTAAAGGCTGTAGCGGAAGCCTTTCAGGATAAGGGAAAACATATAATTACGACCAGGATAGAGCACCATGCCATTCTTCACACATGTCAGTATCTGGAGAAGAGGGGCTTTGACGTGACATATCTGGATGTGGATGAGAAGGGGATGGTTGATCCTGACAGGCTGGAGTCGGCGATAAGACCGGATACGATCCTCATCTCGGTTATGGCTGCAAATAATGAGGTTGGAACGCTGCAACCCATTCAGGAAATATCTAAGGAAATCCGAAAAAATGGAAGCAAGCTAACCGTGTTCCATACAG
>ERZ779829.613-NODE-613-length-15589-cov-2.258916_pt1 | contig 15589 bp, 10 predicted proteins | sample MGYA00511562_ERZ779829 | MGnify/ENA primary metagenome ERZ779829 (study PRJEB29588, sample SAMEA2151677) | human gut metagenome | biome: human gut; feature: human-associated habitat; material: faeces | place: Denmark | collected 2008/2010 ... | reverse complement strand
ACCGGTTGCTCCGGCTTGTTTGATATCCCACAATGATACGGGATCATTCGGTCCGTACCAGCGCCATGTTTGCTCACATAAAATCATATCAAATAAAAAAATTGAGAATTAAAAACTAAAGACTTGTTACATGGCAAATGCATTGAAACCACCATCTACTACGGCTACTGTACCGGTTACAAAGCTGCTGGCATCGCTGATGAGATACTGGATGGTTCCACACAGTTCCTCTGCTTTACCGAAACGTTTGAACGGAGTCTGGCGAATCACATCATTACCACGCTGAGTATATGTACCATCTTCGTTTGTCAACAAAGTACGGTTCTGTTCGGTCAGGAAGAATCCCGGAGCAATGGCATTCACGCGGATGCCTTCACCAAATTTCGTAGCCACTTCATTGGCCATGAACGCAGTGAAATTAGAGATTCCCGCTTTTGCAGCCGCATAACCACATACACGAGTCATCGGACGGAATGCCGCCATAGAAGAGAAATTCACAATAGCCCCTTTCTTCTGCTCCACCATCGGCTTCAAAAATACCTGTGTAGGCAGAACTGTTCCGGTAAGATTCAGATTAAGCACTTTTTGAAACTCATCGACCTTCAAATCAAAGAAATTTCCTGTAGGAGCAATCGTAGCACCCGGCATATTACCTCCTGCTGCATTCAGCAATGCATCTACACGACCATATGCTGCGAGAATATCCTTCAGATTCTGCTCCAATATAGCCTCATCCAACACATTGGTCACAAGAAACATGGCTTCCCCGCCTTTGGCCTTGATTTCGTTTACAATGGCATTTCCTACTTCTGCCTTACGGCCTAATATAACAACCTTGGCACCTTCTTCTGCCAAATGGGCGGCAATAGCCTTTCCCAAAACCCCTGTTCCACCGGTGATTACCACCACCTGGTCTTTTACACTAAACAAATTATTCATGATATTATTCTTTATGGTTTATACCTTTAACACTATCTCGCAAAACAATCAGGCTCTCCGGCCCCATATTAAACAAAAGATCGGCGATACTCAAATTCGGCAGAAAACCGTATTTGGCATCAAAAACTTGATAGTAAGGTTTAGGGCAAAAGTCAGCATCCGCTTCACGCCAGTCACGCTTCGGATGAATAATCTCACGAAAATCAACCTCGCCCGGAACAAATTCCATGCAATATTCCGTTGTTCCTTCCATACGGGGATGAATATCGATCAAATCGCATACTAAAGAACAAATTTCCTGATTATAATCCCACAAGAAGGCATATTTCTTTTCATAAAAGACGTGGAAATCATCAGCATAGTACTCAAAGAAAGGACTATTTCTATATGCAGCCACCAAAGCATTCCAATGTATATGACGCCAATTGCCATGATCCGAAATGCGGACATCCTTCATCAGGCATTTAGGTGTACCGCTTTTTTCTGTAGGGATAGTCAGCGCCAGCGGACCATCGGCTGCCGCAATGACACAACGGTTGCGATAAGTCTGTTTCACATAATTGTCATACTGTTCCACATAGGCCTTCTCACAGGCGAACAGTTTTGTATAATATTCCACCGGGGCCAGATAGGCCGAACTTAAATATATCGTATTCTCCATTATTGCACTCGTTGAAAAATGCGCCCTTTTCTGGATGAAAACCAAATGCGCCAAGCTTTACCGATCAAATGGTCATCGGGCACCAAACCAAATAAACGTGAATCACACAAATTCACCGGATTATTGGATGCCATCCAGTAATAATTTTTATTAAATGTATAGGCTTCTACAGGTTTTCCCCCTACATACAGGGTATCTCCCCTGACAGAAGCCACTCTTCCTTCATGGCGAACAATAGTATTACACAACAAGGTCACATTCCAAGGATATACCTTGACAGGTTTCCCTTTTTCCGGGATCACAAAGGGATGGCTCTTGCTTATATCTTTATGATAGAGAGGAATCAAATCCACTTTTCCTGCCAGTTTTTGTTTTAACAGGTAATATTCATAATGACTGAAGGTACGTATGTACTTCCCCTCGGCATATCCCACTAACCTGTTTCCCTGAATGTTCACTTGCTGCATGGCAGCCTGCATCGTTTCTTCTTCCGTATGAGAATAGACATACAAAGATTTACTATCCGGGCTCAACACTTGTTCGTCAGTCACCCACAGTTCATCATTCAACATCAACGTATCTCCGGGTATTCCTACCACACGGCTTATAAACACCTCCCGGTTGCCCACCGACGTTTGAGGAAACCGTGGATTAGGGTTGTTGAACAACACAATATCCCCCTTCCCGGCAGTTTTTCCCAACCATCGCCAGATAGAAAAAGGCACACGAAACCCATAACTCCACTTATTCACCAGAACCCTTTCCCCTTGATAAAGGCTATTCTCCATACCGGTAGAGGGAATGGTGCAGGAGGTGAAAGCAAATGTCTTTACCAACAGTACCAGAATGATAGCAGTAAGCATTGCTTTTATCCATACAGGAATACAGGGTATGCGCAACTTATTTAATATTATCTACAAAGGTAAACAATCGGTTCCAACGTATTTTTCCATCCAGCCAGCCACGGTCATTATCCAATGACAACCAGATAAAGATGGGTTTTCCCACCACATGATCTTCGGGAACAAATCCCCAAAAACGGGAGTCAGCCGAATTATGACGGTTATCTCCCATCATCCAGTAATAATCCATCTTGAAAGTATACTCATCGGTTTCCTTGCCGTTAATATAAATCTTTCCATCTTTCACTGCCAGTTCATTACCCTCGTAAGCATGAATAGGGCGCTCATAAACAGGAAGATTCTCTAGCGTGAGTTTCACCGTCTCTCCCTTTTTGGGAATCCATACAGGTCCGTAGTTATCCGTAGTCCAGTTCTTATACATATTCAGCGGGTATAAGCCTCCCGCATCATCAGCCGGTGTATTCTCAATGCTGACAACAATATCCTTACGCGCCAACAAACCTGCTTTCGCTTTTTCTGTCAGAGGCATATTATAAACAGAAGCATCCGTATAATACATCATCATATCCTCCTTGCTGATACCCAGTTCATGAGCCAGGTCATCGGGAATAGGACGCTTGGTTTTCACCAGATAACGATACTGCACATTATCAGGCTCTTTATTAGCTTTACCATCCAAATAAATAATACGATCCTTTATCTCCAACGTTTGTCCGGGCAAACCCACACATCGCTTCACATAGTTCTCACGGCGGTCTACCGGACGGCTTATTATCTCACCGAAATTCTGTGGATTCTCTTTCAGATACTCCCGTCCCAACTGATAATAATAATCATAGACCACCCGTTGCTGCTCCGGAGTCATGGAAGCCAAATCCACCGGTTTTGCCAGCTCCTTGCCTGCTCCATAACTCAGACGATAAACATCATCATTAGGCACACCAGTGGCAACTGTATCTCCGGCCGGAAAGTTAAAGACAACGATATCATTCAACTGTACGTCCCCCAAACCTTTCACCCGTTTATAATCCCATTGTGGATGCTCAAGGTATGATTTACAATTAAAAAACGGCAGTGTGTGTTGTGCCAACGGCATGTGCAGCGGAGTCTGGGGCACACGGGGCCCATAACTCATTTTGCTCACAAACAGATAATCACCCGTCAGCAATGATTTTTCCAGCGAGGAAGAAGGAATCACATAGTTCTGGAAGAAATAGAGGTTGACAAAGTATACTGCCACCAGTGCGAATACAATAGCATCCACCCATCCCATGACGGTCACTACATGACGGTTCTTGGACTTTCTCCACCAAGTCCATGGAATCTTCTTTGTGATATACGCATCGAAGATAAACGGTACAACCACCAATCCCAGCCAGCTTCTCAACCAAACAAGAAATATCAGGTAAAGCGCCAGAACAACGGCAAACTTAATCCACTGTGTACGTGTTGCTTTTATCATATCTTAAAACTGAAATAAATCACTCATTCCTAATAATCCTTCATGCCTGGATGTATATTCCGCCGCCAAAACAGCTCCCAAGGCAAACCCCTTCCGATTCTTGGCATCATGGGTAATTGAGATGCTATCCGCCTCAGAGTCATAGCGGATAGTATGAATACCAAACACCTCCCCTTCACGGATGGAATTTACAGGAAACTCATTCTCGGCACATTCCGATGTTCCCGACACGGTTCCATCCGGTGCCACCATGGTCCCTTTCACCCATTTACTCTTGCGGTTCATATTTTCCAGAATCCCTTCGGCCAGCGTGATGGCTGTTCCGCTGGGCGCATCCAGTTTATGAATATGATGAGTTTCGGTCATAGAAACCTCGTAAGCGGGAAAGTTATTCATTATTTTTGCCAAGTATTTATTTACAGCAGAGAAAATAGCGACCCCCAGACTGAAGTTAGACGACCAGAACAAGGTTTTTCCACCTTTCGTGCATAATTCTTTCACCTCATCACCATGTTTGTCCATCCATCCGGTACTGCCCGATACCAATTTGACACCAGCAGCAAAAGTTTTCATATAGTTGTCATATGCCACCATCGGGTTAGTAAACTCAATAGCCACATCTGCTGATTTAAATGCTTCCGAATTAAAATCATCTTGATTATCAACATCTATAATACTCACAATCTCATGTCCGCGGGCAACTGCAACCTTTTCAATCTCCTTGCCCATCTTTCCATATCCTATTAATGCTATTTTCATAATTACGAATGTTATTTCAGCCACAAAGATAGCGTTTTTCGTTGTAAACCATTACATTTGCCAAACATTTACACCTCATTAACATGGAACAACTATTACACTATGTATGGAAACATAAAATATTTTCTCTCAAAGAACTGAAAACAACAACCGGCCAACAAGTGGAAGTTATAGATACGGGACTGGCGAATACCGACGCCGGTCCCGTTTTTTTTAATGCCAAGCTCAAGCTGGACGGTGTACTTTGGATAGGTAATATCGAGATACATGAAAGATCTTCAGACTGGTTCAAACACGGACATCATGCAGATGCCGGTTACAACTCTGTCATTCTGCATATAGCCTCCGAAATAGATATGGAAATCAGCAGGAGCAATGGAGAAAGAATCCCCCAAATACAACTCATCTGCCCGGAAGCGGTCCGCACCAACTACAAGGAACTGTTGGAAACAGCCAGCTACCCTCCTTGTTACCGCATCATTCCTTCGCTCTCCCCTTTCACCGCCCACTCATGGATGTCCGCCTTACAGATGGAAAGATTCGAGCAAAAAGCGACCTTATTGAACGAACGGTTAAAACGTTGTCAAGGCAATTGGGAAGACGCTTTTTTTATCACACTGGCACGTAATTTCGGTTTCGGGCTGAACGGAGACGCTTTCGAAACCTGGGCTCATCAGCTTCCCTTCCGGGCGGTAGACAAACATCGGAACGACCTTTTCCAGATAGAAGCCATCTTCTTTGGACAAGCCGGCATTCTGGAATATTCTGATGGAGACGGATACTATCTCCGGCTAAAAAAAGAATACATCTATCTACAGCATAAATTCGAACTTATCCCGATGAATACTTCCCTATGGCGTTTTCTCCGGCTACGTCCTACTAATTTTCCGCATATACGGATTGCACAGTTGGCATGTCTTTATCATCGTGCCTACGGACTGCTCTCTCGCATCATGGAAACGGAGACACTACAAGGTGTCAGAGATATTCTGAAAGGAGGAACTTCAGAATACTGGCTCACTCATTATACATTTGGCGGTTCTTCCCCTTCCCGTCCGAAGACTCTAAGTAACACCTCACTGGATTTACTCATTATCAACACGGTAGTGACATTTCTCTATGCTTACGGACTGCATAAAGGAAATCCTGTACTTTGTGCACGTGCCGGCAGTTTTCTGGAAGAATTGAAAGCGGAGAACAATTATATCACCCGCATGTGGGAACAATGCGGAATGAAAACTTCCAATGCCGCCGACAGCCAAGCTTTGATACAATTAAAGAAAGAATATTGCGATAAGAAAAAATGCCTGTATTGCCGGATAGGGTACGAATATCTGAAAAGAAAATAGAAAAGGGGGACTGAAGTCTTGAACTTCAGCCCCACCTGTTCTTATAATTTTCTGAATAACGACATCACTTTGACAAGCTTTTTACAATAGTGGAAACTATCTTTGAAGAACTTTTCCGACTATCCTTACTCAACTTATCTTTACTTTCCAAATTCATGCTGGTAAAATAGTTATTACCTCGGGTTACTTCCTTCTGATTCTTATCAAACAAAGAATAACTGGTGATATGAAACAAAGTACGCAAAGGCTTTTCCTGCCATTTCAAATAATGCTGATTCAAAAATAATACATAATCCGAATCAGTATCCTTTATCAGCTGTTCATACCGATTATCATCCACCTGACTAAGATCCGCATACCTCTCCTCTTCTTCACCTTCCAGTCTGATTTTATCCAACAAACTGCTGATGGCCGCCGCCTTTTCCGGAGTAACGAACTGGTATTTCTTATTCTTATTGGATGCAATAATATTCTTTGCTATAATCTGATTATAAGTATAATCTATGCTATCAGTCGGTATTCCAGTTTCCTCAGTAATCATACTGCCGGGAAAATAGTTGGATTCCACATTGTCGTGAAGTCCTATAACAAGAACCTTTACCAGATTGTTATTAGCCTTGTTAGCACCTTCTTCGTCAGCAGGCGATGCACATACAGAACCTGTCACCCATAATACCAATCCCAAAGCCAATGAGATTTTCTTTAATAAACCAGCTTTCATATTATCCTTTTTTAAATTACAGTGCAAATGTATTGTGTTCCTATTACATCCCTATTTGAAAGGAATTACATTTTTATTAAGAATCTCCTCCATCTTTCCGAATCAGCTTTTCAGTTTCCAATGGATAATCAGTAGTTATATAATCCACCTGCTGGTCAATCATCTTCTGAACCATCTCCATATCATTGACTGTCCACACATTCACCTTCATACCCAACTGATGTGCTTCAGCAATCCATTCCGGTTTCTCAGCCAATACCTTGATATAATAATCAATACCATTAATTCCTTTCGCCTTCAGGTCTTTAGGAGCCACATCACTTTTCAGATAAGCTATTTCCGAATCCGGAGTCAGTTTCACCAACTGTTCGCAAATGTTCATGCTGAATGAAATATATTCCACCTGTTTCTCCATTCGCATCTTTTTCACTTTATCTACAATGATTCTTACCGCTTCATTTTCCGCTTCTTCGGTTCTGTGAGGCTTGATTTCCAATATCAGCTGAGTACCAGTCAATTTCTTACCCGCTACCAGATAATCATCCAAAGTGGACAACTTCTCGCCGTTACTCAATTTCAAATCTTTCAATTCAGCAAAAGGAGTATCAAAAATGCAAATTCCCTGAATGCTATCGTCATGATTGACTACGATTTCCTTGTCCTTCGTCAGTTGTACGTCGAACTCCGAACCATACACCTTTGCCTCTGCAGCCTTTGTCAAAGAAGCAATAGAGTTTTGGGCAGAACCTTCACATTTCCAATATCCGCGGTGGGCAATCACTTTGGTCTGGGCAGTCCCGGTCAAAGTAACAGCACACATGGCAAAAGCCATCATTAGTTTACTTAGTTTCATCTTTATTTCTTATTTAATCATTATCTATTAGAATCCATATCTCAAACCTATCTGAACCTGAAAAGGAGTACCGTTCAGACTGGATACACCTGTGTTGGCATTTACATTATAAGTATATTGTTTGGCATCTTTGTCAAATCCCTTGATACTATAAATTTTCTGTGTTCCCAGATTATGACCGGCTCCCCAATCTTTATTCAACATATTGGCCACATTGAAAATATCAACAGACACTTCCAGATTCTGCTTTTTGTAAGTCTTGAATTTCTTGGCCAGACGAAGATCTAAAGTGCCATAGAAACCATTGACCCCTCCATTACGTTCGGCCACTTTACCAAAACTCTTACGAATATAATCTTTCACACTCTTTTCCGCATCCGGATTGTTCAATATAGAATTAATACCTTCACGAATATAATCAGGAGTAGCGCTGCTATTCGGATCATATACATAGGCCAGGTCATTACTATCCACAAAGTCACCGTTCACATTTCCATTCACAATCATGGAATAACGTGTTCCCCCGATGCCGGAAAAGCGAGCACCTACGGTAATGCCCCAGAAAGTAGGCGCCGAACCATAAACCACCAGTTTATGACGGAACTGATTGTTGGAGTAAGTCATTTTGCTTAAATCACGGGGATCGTCAACCACCATTTGGGAAAGAGTAGCGGAATTAGCCACATTACCATTATAGGAAGTATTGTCTTTTGTATCGTTCCAAGTATAGCTGAAAGAAAGTTCTCCGTCTTTATAGTAACGCCATGTTCCATCTACGGTGAAAGCGAACTGATTTACTTTTCCCTCGCTGACCAATTCGAGCACACGCCCTACTTTGGTACTTTTACGTCCTTCCATCCAATCAAGAGTACCATCTTTTCCTATAGTAGAAGCAGGTACATAAATACCCCGGTTCCCTTCTGCAGAAAGACGAAAATAAGGATCATCCACCATGTTCCGGTCTATATACATATAGTTGTTACGTCCCAAAGTCATATATCCGCTGACACTCATTTTCAAACGGTCACTGAAGAAGTGAGTGTATGATATATTCGCCTTATAAACCACGGGAACCTTGGCATCCTTGCTATTCATATTGATCGTAGGTACAGCCTTGTCCGCATAGTTGGGATTATTCAGCAAATCAATACCCGGAGCCGTGGAAGGATCTTTCCGATACCCTATAAAATCGGGAGTGGGAACTATATCCGGTTCTTCTTCCGTATTCTTGATATCAACCGACATCACTTTCGTACCATCAAATACCATATTATTAATCATGGCATAGTTGTTGATATCAGATGCAAAGATTCCCCCGCCAATACGAAGAATATCCGTGTGCTTGTCATTAAAGTCCCAAGTAATCTGGACACGAGGCTGAATCTGGAAAGTAGAGAGTCCATTGTCTGTACGCAGTCCCAATTCATCATACACCAGTTGGCTGAAATTACCTTTATTGAAATAAGTGGCATTATCCAAACGTAAGCCTGCCATCAGCTCGAATCCTGTGAACAGTTTAGTCTGCAACTGGGCATAGATACCTGCATTCAATATATTTTGGCGTACACGCTGATTATTTTGGTCAGGATCCAAATACACTTCACGTACATAACGAGAAGGCTTCAATGCCTCGAAATTATCCAGTCCGGTAAAATAAAAACGCCCGTTGGCCTCACTACCGTAACGAGAATTCAGATTCGTGTACATCAAATCAAAACCATATGTATAGTTTACCTTATTGGTATTATAATAATAATTATCTACCAACTGAAGTACGTGATTATAGAAATTCTCGGGGCTATAACGCTGACCACCCAGCTGAATGGTAGTAGTCGCCGTGTTTCCATCTATTTCCGATTCTACACGTTGCACAATGGCACGTGGAATATTATCAGCCGGCAATTCACTGCCCGGCATGGATTTTTCCAATGTATAAAGATGTTGCAACTTCAGTTCGTTGGTACTGCGTGGTCCCAGTACAGAACGTAAAGTAAGTAAAGCACTGTTGTTCAACGAATGTACATCACCATACACTTCATAAAGATTGATAGCACTATTGTCGCTCAAGCCCATATTGTTATTGTCATTCACAAAATTATCAGTAAACGATAACAGGTTTGTAGCATTAATCTGCCAGTCCAGACGAGCAAATACCGCATCGGTATTCTGTTTTTTATCAAAAGACCCGAACTGAGGATGGTCCGACACTCCATATTTATTGCGGGCTATTTCCAGAAAGCGGTCTCTGGTTTCCGTAGTCAAATTATAACGCTTTTCATCGGCAGCATTATGAATATCGGCAATATACAACGGACGTGAATCAGCCTGATGATCCCAAGAAATAAAGAAGTGGGCACGGTCTTTCACCAATGCACCGCCCAATGAGGCTCCAAACTGGTAAGTAGAGAAATCATTCGAGCGCTTGTTGCCGCGGATATCATATTTGCTGGACAACCAGTCGGAACGCAGATAAGTGAAAGCGCTACCTGTCAATTGGTTGGTTCCCGATTTGGTCACCGTACTAATAGTACCTCCTCCGGCACGACCGTTAGTCACATCATATTCATTCGTCACGACTTTGAACTCACGGATAGCCTCCATCGAAATGGCGTATGGCACACCGTTGCGACTGGTTGTACTACCTCCCGAAGTAGGGCCCTTGGCACTCATGCCATCAATGGTATAATTAGTAGAAGAAGCCAACTGTCCGGACAGGCTGGAACCTGTACTTAATGGTGACAGGTCAATGAGCGAAGTAAAGTTACGCCCGTTCACCGGCAGTTTGTTCAGATCATTGGCCGTCACCGAAGTAGCGGCCCCCGTAGTGGCGATAGAATTCTTCAATGAATTAGCCACCACCTGTACAGCCTCCATCACGACACTTTCCTCCTTTAACTGGAAATCCAGACGGAGCACATCACCTTGGTTCAGCGTATATCCTGTCTTTTTCTGATCACCATAGCCTACATAGCTGACGGTGACAGAGTAAGGTGAACCCAAAGGGAGTTGCTTCACAATGTACTCTCCCGTCTCGTTGGTGATAGAACCGGCACTGAAACCGGTCGATTCGTTCTTTACCAACACTGTGGCTCCGATAACCCCCTCTCCGGTTTCGTCAGTCACAATACCTTTTACAATCGCCCGGTAATCCTGTGCGGAAACATAGCCCGCAACGAATAGCGACAAGCATAATAACAACAAAAATCTCTTTGACTCAATAAGAATTTTCATGTTCAAATGATTGATAGCAGTTTAACAATAATACCTATTTTCATTAAATTTAATTTGCAAGTGCAAAAGAATGCTGAATGGATTACGAACAAATTGCTACAAAGTGACAATACTGTTTCAAAGACAAGGAGATAAAAAAAGTGTGTGGATATGCCCTGCACATCCACACACCATCTATGCTTTTATTACAAAAGAATTACGCTTAAAACGCCTTCTTGTAAAGTTCCAGAATAATTTCTTCCGTCACTTCACGAGGATTGCCCGGCGTACACACATCGGCAATAGCCGAAGCGGCCAGACGAGGCAAGTCTTCTTCCTTAATACCCAGTTCAGACAAATGTTGAGGGATACCTACCTTGACAGACAATGCCTTCACCGCCTCAACAGCCGCCTTCGCAGCCTCTTCCTGGCTCATGCCATCCTTGTACACATTCATCGCCTTGGCGATATCTACATATTTGGGCAAAGCAGCCGGAACATTGAACTCCATAATGACAGGCAGCAACAGTGCATTAGCCACACCGTGAGGAATATCGAAGATAGCTCCCAACGGATGAGCCATACCGTGAACCACGCCCAAGCCTACATTAGAGAATGCCATACCTGCAATGTACTGTGCCACGGCCATGCCGTTACGAGCTTCCGCATTGGTAGGCTCGAAAACAGCAGTTTCCAGATAACGGGCAATCATTTCGATCGCCTTGATCTCAAACATATCGCTCATTTCCCAAGCGCCTTTGGTTATCAACCCTTCGATGGCGTGGGTCAGTGCGTCCAAACCGGTAGAAGCAGTCAGCCCTTTAGGCAAAGTGTACATCAATTCGGCATCTACAATGGCGATGGCAGGAATATCATGAGGATCTACACATACCATCTTACGATTCTTCTCTGCATCAGTAATTACATAGTTGATAGTAACCTCTGCAGCTGTACCTGCTGTAGTAGGGACTGCAATAATTGGAACTGCTGGTTTCTTAGTATCAGCAACACCTTCAAGACTCCTTACATCTGCGAATTCAGGATTATTAATTATGATACCGATTGCCTTGGCTGTATCCATTGAAGAACCTCCACCAATAGCGATTAAGTAATCTGTTCCAGCATTCTTAAATGCTTCTACACCTGTCTGTACATTCTCAATTGTTGGATTAGGCTTGATGTTAGAATATAATTCATAAGAAAAACCATTATCATCAAGAACCTTAAGAACCTTTGCTGTCACACCAAACTTAACAAGATCAGGATCAGAACATACAAATGCTTTCTTAAATCCTCTTGAAATAGCTTCTGTAGCTATCTCCTTAATAGCCCCCTTTCCATGATAAGATGTACCATTAAGAATAAATCTCTGTGCCATAATAAATATTTACCTCCATTCACGTTGAATTCATATTTATATTTTAGCCAAAGTTTCCGATGTCGGTCATGCTTATGGCACTTGGAGCTATGGCAACAGCATTTTTACATATAGACAGATACGGTGTAAGGCTACTTCCGCACGTTGATGCAGGCTTTCCTAAGATTGTTATTCCTGATATTACATTACTTCGTAATAATACATCTGATATAATTGTTCTCGGACTTACATGCGCGCTTGTCATTATGGCGCAGACATTACTTGCTACTAATAACTATGCTAACAGGTACGGATACAAGGTCGACAATAACAGGGAAGTTCTTGCGTATTCACTTGCCAATGTTGCATCAGCAGTTTCAGGAAGCTGTCCGCTTAATGGAAGTGTATCACGAACGGGTATTGCAGACCAGTTTGGATGCAAGTCACAGCTTATGTCTGTTACGGCGGCGGTAACTATGCTTGTTGTTGTTCTTTTTGCAACACCGCTGCTTGAGTATCTTCCCGTTCCTATACTTACAGGAATAGTCGTTGCGGCACTTATCGGCATAGTTGAGTATAAGCTTGCGGGTAAGCTAAGAAAAGTCAACAGGGCAGAGTTCTTCATATTCCTTGCAGCTATGTTCGGAGTGCTTTTATTTGGAACGATATACGGAGTTATTATAGGTGTTATCTTATCATTTATTGCAGTAATTATAAGAGCAGTTGTTCCTCCTAGGTCATTTCTTGGATGCATACCGGGGCACGAGGGCTTTTATAATCTTAACCGTAATAAGAACGCGCTTGAGATAGAGCATACTCTTTTGTATAGGTTTAGCGGTAATCTTTTCTTTGCAAATGTGTCTACATTTTTGCAGGATATTGAAAATGCAATTAAAGACGATACAAAGGTTGTAATAGTTGATGCAAGTGGTATCGGAAGTATAGATATAACGGCAGCAGACAGGCTTGTTTCCTTTAATAAGCAGCTTAAAGACAAAGGGATACATTTCTATATAACAGAGCATGTTGACAATGTTAATGACCAGCTAAGAAAGCTTGGTGCAGGCTGTCTTGTGGAAGAGGGTGTTACGCGAAGAACAATATCGCTTGCCCTAAGAGATGCAGGCGTTGACAGACCTTATCCGCTTGTAGGTACACCTGAGCAGACAGAAGTACATAAGGACTTCATAGAGGACAATGAAAGACTTGCTGAGATAGAGTGGGCATTTGGCGAGGATGCATCTGAGTGGCTTGATAAGTTTGCGGTGCAGATGACTGATGATATTACACATATGGAAGAAAACAGTGAACATCTCACGGATAATGTACTTATAGAAGCTGAAAGTAAAAATGCGTGGGGACGTATCGGTCTGTTTGATGAGGATGAGCTTCTTGAAAGAGTTGAGATGCATTTATCAGAGCTTGCACAGAATAACAGTAGCGCTGAAGAGTTAGAAGAAAGAATAGAGGAGCGAAGATTAAGACTTGAGGCAAAGATTGCGAAGCTTAATCCGGATGCCCTTACGCATCTTAGACAGCACAGAAAAGAAGTTATGCTGCATTTCAAGGAGAATAATCCTGAGGCGTATAAGCATATGATGGAGCGCAGAATGGAGCATATAAGCAAGCTTGAGAAGGAAAAGCCGGAGCTTGCTGTCAAGATGAAGAAGCTATATAAGCTGGATGATGTTGGTGAAGATTATATAGGTGATAAAGCAGTTGATATAATTGATGAAGAATAAGAGAGCAGATAGTTTATATAAATGATAAGCACTTAATTATGATGTAAGTGTCAAAAGAGAATATTATAGAAAGGTTATAGTTGTGAATATATTAAATGTAGAAAAAGTAAGCAAGACATTTGGCGAGAAAGTCCTGCTTGATAATGTCACACTTGGAATAAACAAGGGCGACAAGGTTGGAATTATAGGTGTGAACGGAACTGGAAAGTCGACACTGCTTAAGATAATAGCAGGGATTGAGGAACCAGATGAGGGAAATGTCATAAAAGGAAGAAATGTTACTGTTACATATCTTGCACAGTCACCAGACCATATAAAGGATGAGACTGTTATTTCTTATGTATTAAGAGGAAAGGCACATGCAAGTGAAGCAGAGGCAAAGGAGATACTTAATAAGCTTGGTATAGGTACATTTGATGCACCTATGGATATGCTGTCAGGCGGACAGAAGAAAAGAGTTGCACTTGCAAAGGCACTTGTAGAGCCAACAGAAGTGCTTATACTTGATGAGCCGACTAATCATCTTGATAATGATATGGTTGTGTGGCTTGAGCAGTATATTAAGGCGTTTAAGGGCGAGCTTCTTATGGTAACGCATGACAGGTACTTCCTTGACAATGTAACTAACAAGATAGTTGAGATAGACCATGCCGCACTTTATAGTTATGAGTCAAACTATTCCGGTTTCCTTGAGCTTAAGACTGAAAGAGAGCAGATGGAAAGGGCAACCGAAGCTAAGGGACAGAATACCTTAAGACGTGAGCTTGAGTGGATAAGAAGGGGCTGTCAGGCGCGTTCCACAAAGCAGCAGGCAAGAATAGACCGTTTTGAGGATATGAAGGAGGCCTCCCGTGAGGCAAGGGCTAAGTTTGACAAGAGTCTTATGGATATGAGCTCTGTAAGCAGAAGGCTTGGCAAGAAGACGATAGAGCTTAACAACATAACCAAAGCATATGACGGACATACATACATTAATGATTTTTCGTACATTTTCTTAAGAGATGACCGAATTGGTATAATAGGAAGCAACGGCTGCGGCAAGTCGACACTTATGAAGATAATAACAGGGCAGATACAGCCAGACAGTGGAAATGTTGAGATAGGCGATACAGTACATATAGGTTACTTTATGCAGGAAAATGAGCCGCTTGACGAAAATCAGACTGTGCTTGAGTTTGTAAGAAGCATAGGCGAATATGTGCAGACTGTAGATGGCAAGGCAACGGCAAGCCAGATGTGTGAAAAGTTCTTATTCTCACCTAAGCAGCAGTGGACACCGATAAGAAAGCTGTCCGGAGGAGAGAAGAGAAGACTTTATCTGCTGAGCGTGCTTATGAGTGCGCCAAATGTGCTTATCCTTGATGAGCCGACTAATGACCTTGATATAGAAACTCTTGAAATTCTTGAGGATTATCTCGATGGTTTTGCAGGAATTGTCATAACAGTTTCGCACGACAGATATTTCCTTGACAGAACAGTCGACAGAATATTTGCATTTGAGGCGGGAGGCCACCTTACACAGTATGAGGGAGGCTATTCTGACTATAAGGAAAAATGTGTTTCTTCTATATATAATGTGTCAGGAAATGGAATATCGAAAGGTGCAGCATTGTCAGGTAATGGTTTGGTATCAGGCAGCGGTGCGGCAGCAGGCGGTATGACAGGAAGTAATG
>ERZ779829.605-NODE-605-length-15782-cov-5.303427_pt1 | contig 15782 bp, 10 predicted proteins | sample MGYA00511562_ERZ779829 | MGnify/ENA primary metagenome ERZ779829 (study PRJEB29588, sample SAMEA2151677) | human gut metagenome | biome: human gut; feature: human-associated habitat; material: faeces | place: Denmark | collected 2008/2010 ... | reverse complement strand
CGGGCTTTACGCCCGCCACGAATGCCACGCCCATGACGGAGCGGCTCTTGGTGCTCACCACGCCTTTGGTCTGTGGGTCGTCGATGATGCGGCCCTTGTCGGCGGTTGCGGCGAGCGAGATGGAGTTCTCCTCACGCTTTTGCAGCAAGAGGAGGTAAAGTCCCGACTTCACTTCCTGCTGTCTTCCAATCTGTGTCAGCACGCGCTCTTGCTCAGGCGTCTGTCCCACCTCGCCTTGGTATTTGCCGTACTGCTGTTGCAGTCCGCTGCGCTGTATGTCCATGCTCCTCCTCACCTGTCGCAGGGTCTGGCTGATGGAGTTGTGCAGTTGGTCGAGCTGTGCCGTTAGCGGCGTTACCGCCGGTGAGTTCTCGCTGGCGCTCTGCAGGAGCAGGTTGCGCTTTTGCACCGTTTGGTTATAGTTGTTTATGAGCGATGTCACCGCCCCGTTTTCTATGCCCACGTTGTTTGGCAAGGGCTGGTACCTGTTGGCCGGGTTGTTGAGGAAAGCCGACATCTCGTCGAAGAGCGCTATCTGGGTATTGAAGTCGGCAAGCTTCTCCTCATAGTTGTTGGCCTGGGTGAAGGCTTGCGTGGCGTTGGTCTTCAGCTCCACCATGCCTCGGCTTCGCTTGTAGTTCTCTATGTGTCCTTCGGTGCTTCCGAGCTCATCGTTGATTTTGGCTATGCGCTGGTTGATAAACTCCTCGGTCCTTCTTGCCACCTCGTTCTTGTCCTCGTTGGCCTGCGTGTTGTAGCAAGTCACCAGTTGGCGTAGGTAGTCGCTTGCGCGTTTGGGGTTCTCGTCGTTGAGCGATAGCACGGCAATTGAAGTGGTGCGCGAGTCGGAGACGGCGCTGAAGCGTCCCTGGAAGTCATAAGCGGCTTGGTCTGGCGACGTGATGACCGCTTTCATCTTCCAGTCTTGCGCTATCGCCGTGCCGTCGTTAACGGTGAGCGTCAGCCGGCATCCCCTGGCGTCGATTGTCGTAGGCAGGCTCTTCACCGTGACGTCGACATTCGGCGCGGTGATGTTGTATTCGCCGTTGGCGTGCTCCACCTCGACGGTGAACGCGCCCGTAAGCCTCTCGGCCTCGCCAATGCTCACGTTCACGTTGACGGGCTGGTCCTTGTAGACCAAGGTGCTCTTGAAATTTCCCACAGAGTAGTAAGACACGAAGAGGTTGAGGTCTCTCACGGCCTGCTTGGCAAGAGAGTGGGTGCTCAGTATCTCCAGCTCGTTGTCGAAACCGTCGGACATGGACACGAAGCCCATGGTCTGCGATTTGAGGCTGCTGCCATAATTGCTGCTGCCAGAATTGTTGTTGCCAGTCTTGATGAGCACCTTCTCGTTGACGTTGTAAACGGTGTTGGTGTAGCGGACGTATGCCATGCCGATACCCAAGCACACGATGAGCGAGAGGGCGATCCATTTCCAGTTTATCAACATTGAGACAAGAAGCTGCTTCATACTGTCCGTCTCGGCCTGCGTGCCCTGCTTCTTGTCCAAGTTCTCTTCTGGGTTGTTAATGTTTCCAGATATCATTATCGTTGTAGTTTTTTGTAATGATTGTTAAAGTGATGTTGTCGTGTCGCGGTTGGCGTGAGGCTCAGTCCTTCTTCCCTATCTCTTCCGCCAACCTTATCAAGTATTTGCCATAATCATTTTTCGCCATCGGCTTGGCGTCGTCAAGTAGCGTCTGGGCGTCTATCCAGCCTTGCTTGAAGGCAATCTCCTCCAGGCAAGCCACCTTGAGCCCCTGTCGCTTCTCTATGACCTCTATGAACGTGCTTGCCTCCGACAGGCTGTCGTGGGTGCCCGTGTCGAGCCACGCGAAGCCGCGTTGCAGGGGCTGCACCATCAGTTGTCCCTGCTTGAGATACTCCTGGTTTACCGATGTTATCTCAAGCTCGCCCCTCGCGCTTGGCTTGATGCCCTTGGCTATCTTCACCACGCTGTTAGGGTAGAAATACAGTCCCACGACCGCGTAGTTGCTCTTTGGCTTTTCGGGCTTCTCCTCGATGCTTACGCACTTTCCCGTGGCGTCGAACTCGGCAACGCCATATCGCTCGGGGTCGTTGACCCAATAGCCAAAGACCGACGCCGTGCCCTCGTCGGCGAGGCGGACGCTCTTCTCGAGCAGGCTGGTGAAGCCGGCACCGTAGAAGATGTTGTCGCCCAAGACGAGACACGCGCTGTCATCGCCGATAAACTCCTCGCCGATGATGAACGCCTGGGCCAGGCCGTCGGGAGACGGCTGCACCGCGTAGGTGAAGCTCACGCCCATTTGCTTGCCGTCGCCAAGAAGCCTCTTGAAAGAGTCGATGTCTTGTGGGGTTGAAATGATGAGAATGTCGCGAATTCCGGCAAGCATGAGCACCGAGATGGGGTAGTAAATCATTGGCTTGTCGAAGATGGGAATCAGCTGCTTGCTGATGCCTTTTGTGATAGGGTAGAGGCGTGTTCCCGAACCTCCCGCCAGCACTATGCCTTTCATGGTTAATACATTTTTATATTTGAAGCAAAGGTACACATTATAGTTTTTATTATCCCAAATTTCTATAAATAAATAAGTATTAGGGGAAAAATAATGTTTTTCTCTTTGAATAATCGCATTATTGTCGTACATTTGCATTGATAATTTAATCTATGTGAATTAATATTTGATAAAATATGGGAATATTCTCAAAGATATTCAACAGGAAGCCACGCGAGGAGAAGGCTGGTGGCATGCAGGACTACATGACCCTTGTGAGGGTCTATTTCCAGGCATCGCTCGCCGCTCAGCTTGGCATAACCAATCTCGCCATGCTCCCAGACTTGCGCGTGTTCAAGTCGACGCTCCACGTGCCCACCCAGAACAACAAGCTCGGAGTGGGCGAGAGGTCGCATTGCCGCAAGATGATGCATGAGATTTATGGCACGGAAGACAGCTTCTTCAAGGAGATAGACCAGAGCATCCGTCGTAATTGCAGGAAGTTGCAAGACGTGCAGGTCTACCTCATACAGTTCCAGAGCTTCTCGCAGGAGCTGATGATGCTCACGGGCAACCTGATGAAGTTCAAGCTCCGCGTGCCTTCTTTCTTCAAGAAGACCATCTATGCCATGACGGAGAAGACGGTGAACGACATCTTCACGAAGAACAGCTATACCGACGCCAGCGTCATCAAGGCGGTCATGGCCGTGCGCAAGTTCAACCAGAGGCTGAACTTCTCGCAGAAGTGGGTCACCGACTTCGTCTACCAGGTGGTGATGCTCGCCAAGAAAGAGCCGGCGCCATCGCAGGAAGAGGCCAAGGAAGCCGAGAAAAAGCTGAAAGGCTGATGTCTCAGCTTGTCAAGCGTCGTTTTTAAGACCGGTTCGTGAAATGGATGCCAAGACGGAAAACCTAAATGTCTTCACCACCAGGGTGAGGCAGCTCATGCTTAGCTATAAGGCGCTGAAGGAAGAGAATGAGGCGCTGAGGGGCAAGCTGCAGGAGCGTGACGAGGAGATTGCGGGCTTGAAAGAGCTTGCCAATCGCCTTCAACACGACTACGACTTGCTGAAAGTGGCGCGCATGATGCAAATCACGGATGGCGACATAGAAGAGGCGCGGAAACGGCTCAATAAGCTCATAAAAAACGTCAACAGGAGCATCACGCTGCTCAACGGACAAGAGTAGGCGCGGGTTCCATTTAATGTTTTAATATGGAAGAAGAGCTCAAGCGAAATATCAAGCTTCGCATTTACGATACTTTCATCTCTGTCAGGGTGCCGCAGGATGAGGAACCGCTTTACAGGAAAGACGCGGACCTCATCAACGAGTTGCTGAACCTGTATTTCTCCAATTTCAAGGACAAGAAGCCCGACAAGGAGATAATCTATTATGCCATGATAGACCTGGGCCTTAGGTTGCAGAAGGAACTGAGGCGCAAAGACTCTGAGCCTTACGAGAAAGTGATGAAAGAGCTCACGGGCGAGATGGAGAAGCTTTTGGAAGAGAAATAATAATATTTAAATACACGTTAATATAGTATAGGATGATAAACATTTTAATTGCCGCTGTCGTAGCCCTCATTGTTGGCTGTGTGGCGGGTTATTATATTTTCCGTTATGTGATAAAGGGAAAATACAACCGGATGATTGAGGCCGCCAACAAGGAGGCCGATGTCATAAAAGAAAAGAAACTCCTTGAGGTGAAAGAAAAGTTCCTCAATAAGAAAAGTGAACTCGACAAGGAGATTCAGGCCCATAACCAAAGAATGCAGGCTGGCGACAACAAGCTCAAGCAGCGCGAGATATCGCTCAACCAGAAGCAGCAAGAGCTTGCCAAGATACGTCAGGACATGGAGCGCGAGCAGCAGCGCATGGAAAATGAGAAGCAGCTCGTGGCGGCCAAGCAGCAGGAACTTGACAAGATGCAGAGCCAGGAGCGCGAGAAGTTGGAGGAAATATCCGGCATCTCGGCCGAGGAGGCCAAAAAACGTCTCGTGGAAAGCATGAAGGACAAGGCGAAGATGGATGCCGCGAGCTACATCAACGAGGTGGTTGACCAAGCTAAGCTCGACGCCAACATGAAGGCAAAGAAGATTGTTATCCAGACCATTCAGCGCGTGGCCACGGAGACGGCAATTGAAAACTCCGTCAGCGTGTTCCACATAGAGAACGATGAGGTGAAAGGCCGTATCATTGGCCGTGAGGGTCGCAACATTCGCGCCCTGGAGGCTGCTTGCGGCGTGGAGATTGTCGTTGACGACACTCCTGAGTCTATCGTCATCTCGGCCTTCGACCCAATACGCCGTGAGGTGTGCCGTCTGGCCCTTCACCAGCTTGTGGCCGATGGCCGTATTCACCCGGCCCGCATTGAGGAGGTCGTGGCAAAGGTGAAGAAGCAGCTCGACAACGAGATAATAGAGACCGGAAAGCGCACCGCTATCGACCTTGGCATACATGGCCTTCACCCTGAGTTGATACGTATCATCGGTAAGATGAAATATCGTTCAAGTTATGGCCAGAACCTTCTGCAGCATGCTCGTGAGACGGCCAACCTCTGTTCGGCCATGGCCGCTGAGCTCGGCTTGAACCCGAAGAAGGCAAAGCGTGCCGGCTTGCTCCACGACATTGGCAAGGTGCCCGACGAGGAGAGCGAGTTGCCGCACGCCTTGCTCGGCGCTAAGATGGCTGAGAAATACAATGAGAAGCCCGATATCGTGAACGCCATCGCCGCCCACCACGACGAGGCGGAGATGAAGACGCTGCTTGCGCCGATAGTGCAGGTTTGCGATGCCATATCAGGTGCTCGCCCAGGTGCTCGCCGTGAGATAGTGGAAGCCTACATCAAGCGTCTCAACGACCTTGAGGCCATCGCCATGAGCTATCCTGGCGTGACAAAGACATACGCCATCCAGGCAGGTCGCGAGTTGCGTGTCATTGTCGGTGCCGACAAGATGAACGACGAGGAGAGCAACAAGCTGTCGTCTGAAATAGCGGAGAAGATCCAAAACGAGATGACATATCCTGGCCAGGTGAAGATTACGGTCATCCGTGAGACTCGCTCAGTGGCTTACGCGAAGTAACAAGGAAATCATAATAATGCCTTCAAGGGTAAAACCTTGAAAGGCTAAAAATCAAGAGAACCGTAAAACGGCAAGGCTCGAAGCCTTGCCGTTTTACGGTTCTGCATATTTAAGTCCGAAGTAATATTTTATAGCCCCTTCCCAAACTCGAAGCCTTGCCGTTTTGTGGTTTAGCGTTTTTGGGAGAGGCGTTACATTATGAGATAATGTTGAAATGAGCGAACTTCAGCAGCAACTGCTTTGTGCCGGTCTGCTCAAACTTCACTGTCGCCTTCCTGTTCTCTCCCGTGCCTTCAATGTTCACGACCGTTCCCTTGCCGAAACGTTGGTGCTCAATTACGTTGCCGACATTCAATGAGGAAGCCTCTGCCGAAGGGCTCGCGCTGGCTGCCCTCCCGCCGTTTGCCATTGCCCTTGACACCCTCGACCATCTGTCAGTCTGCCTTAGTTTCTGCTCGAACGACTCAGAGAAAGGATTGACGGCTGTCTCGGCTTTGTGTGGTGTTGTCAACTTTGGCTTGGGGTCGGCCATGAACTGTCCAGCCACGGGCCTTGAGTTCTGCATCCGTCCACTGCGACGCGAGTAGCCGTCGCCCCAGTCGCTGAAACCGGTATAAGGCTTGTTTATCTCATAATCATCATCGTGGGAAGAACCCCATGACGTTCGTGCGGAAGAGTTTCCGCCCCACGACGAGAAACTGCCGGCGCTCCTGCCGCCTTCGACTTTGGTGCGCAGGTATTTCGGGTTAATCTCGGAGATGAAACGGCTTGGGTTGACGAAAGCGTCCAGCTTGCCATAACGCCAACGGGTGTGCGCCCATGTGAGATAGCAATGCTTCTCGGCTCGCGTGATGGCTACGTAGAGAAGACGTCGCTCTTCCTCCAAGTCCTTTATGTTGTCAACCGACATCAAGCTTGGGAAGATGTTTTCCTCGAGTCCAACGACGAACACCGTGTTGAACTCCAGGCCCTTGGCGGCGTGAATGGTCATTAGCGTAACCTTGTCGTCAGAGCCATCGTCGCTGTCCGCGTCGGTCATCAATGACACGGTCTGGAGATAATCCGTGAGGTGGATGTAATCGCCTTCCCCGTCCTCTTGTTGCGCTTGCACAAACGATGCCATGCCGGATATGAGCGACTCCACGTTCTCGCGCCTTGCGTCGCCCTCGGCCGATTGGTCCTTTCCGAGGTCGGCTTTTATTCCCGACTTCTCAATTATCTCTTGTCCGAGCTTCAGGGCGTCTTTTTCCTTTGCCTCCTCTATGAATGAGGCGATAAGCGCGCGGAAGCCAAGGAGCTTGGTCATGGTGCCCTTGTTCACGTCAAGGGCGTGCTCGGAAGGGCGCGCCACCACTTCCCATAGGCTGACGCCATCTTGCTCGGCAGCCGCCACTATTTTCATTATGGTGGTGTTGCCTATGCCGCGCGCGGGGTAATTGATTATCCTTCTGAAAGCCTCTTCGTCGTCAGGGTTCACTATAAGCCTGAAGTAGGCTATGATGTCCTTGATTTCCTTGCGCTGATAGAAGCTCAGTCCGCCGTAGATGCGATAGTTGGCTCCCAGGCCCACTTCAGGCTTGCGCATCTCCTCCTCAAACGTGCGGCTTTGGGCGTTGGTGCGGTAGAGTATGGCTATGTCGCTGTATTTCAGGTGCTCCTCTTTGATTAGGCGTTTTATCTCCCTGCACACTATACTTGCCTCGCGCTTGTCTGATATGGTCTCGTAGACAGTCACCTTGTCGCCGTCGGCGTTCTCGCTGTACACGTCCTTGTCTATTTGGCTTCGGTTGTGCTTCATCAGCGAGTTGGCGGCCGATACGATATTCTTCGTTGAGCGATAGTTGCGTTCCAGCTTGAATAGTTTTGCCGTGGGGTAGACCTTGTTGAACTTCAATATGTTGGAGATGTTGGCGCCGCGGAAAGCGTAAATGCTCTGGTAGTCGTCGCCCACCACGCAAACGTGCGGGTTGTCCTTGGTGAGCAACTCCACTATCATTTGCTGCGCGTAGTTGGTGTCTTGATACTCGTCCACCAATACATATTGAAACCTGTTGGCGTATTTCTGCCTTATTTCCTCATTCTCTTTCAGCAATCGATATGTCTCGGTGAGCAGGTCGTCGAAATCCATCGCGTTGGCTTGCCTCAGGCGTTGCTGGTATGCCATGAAAATCTTGTGCGTTTCCGGCATGTTGCGCCTCATGTCTCGTTGTAAGTTGTCCCCATCCGCTGCATACTGTGCCGGTCCGCAAAGGTGGTTCTTTGCCATGGAAATTGCCGCGTGCACGGTGGCAGGCTTGTAGGTCTTGTCGTCAAGCCCCATCTGCTTTAGGATGTTCTTTATAAGCGAGCGCGAGTCAGTCTCGTCGTAGATGGTGAAGTCTGAGTTGTAGCCTATGGCTTGGGCCTCCACCCGAAGGATATGCGAGAAGACGGAGTGAAACGTTCCCATTTGCAGGTATCTCGCCCTCTCTTCGCCCACGATGCTTGCTATGCGCTCCTTCATTTCCCTCGCCGCCTTGTTGGTGAACGTCAGCGCGAGAATGCTCCAAGGCTTTAGGTCGTAATGGTTGAGCAGGTAAGCAATTTTGAAGGTGAGCACTCTCGTCTTGCCAGAGCCTGCGCCAGCGATGACGAGCTGTGGCGAGTCGCAGTAGGTCACGGCTTGCTGTTGTGCGGTGTTGAGCTGAGAGAGGATGTTTTCGTCTGTCTGCATTTTGTATGAATGTTGGCCTTAATTGGATGATTTCGGCTTAAAAGATGAAACGTTGGCTTTAATGAAAAAGGAATTAGTGGTAGGTGCCACCTACCGCGGTGTTAGGGTCATAATCTTCGCCTTCCTTTGGGAAAGAAGGTATATAGCGCATGTTTGCCATGATTTGCCTTTGGCGCTTACGCATGTATTCGCTTGGGTATTTCGATGAGAATTTTCGCGGGTTGGGCAGCGTGGCGGCTATCAGCGCGCAGTCGGCCCTCGTCAGTTCGTCAGCCTTCTTGCCAAAGTTCAATTCCGCGCAAGCGTCAACCCCGTAGATGCTCGATCCCATCTCGATGGAGTTGAGGTACACCTCCATTATTCGTTGCTTGCTCCAAAATAGTTCCATTAGCGCGGTGAAATAGACCTCAAAGCCCTTTCTCACCCATGAGCGTCCTGGCCACAGGAATACGTTTTTCGCTGTCTGTTGCGATATGGTGCTGGCTCCGTGCTTCCTTCCGCCCTTGAGGTTGTTTTTTGCCGCTTGCCCTATGGCGTTGAAGTCGAAGCCATGGTGCAGGAGGAATCGCGAGTCCTCACTCGCCATGACAGCCACCGGCATGTGCGCCGACATCTTGTCGAGCGAGATCCAATGGTGGTGAATGGTGAGCGAACCGTTCTGGAAACATCTTATCACCATCAATGGCGTGATGTAAACAGGAATGAAACGGTAGGCTATGACAGCAAGAATGGTGGAGGCAAAAAATGCCCCCACCACCCAACGTGTGATTATCTTAAAACGACGCATTATTGCAATGTACCGTTGTTTGCGGCGTCAACCATTGCCTTTGAAGCGTAGAGATAAACCTCCACACGACGGCTTGCGGCGCGGTTCTCAGTGCCGTCAGCGTTGGTGATGAGGTTTGTCTCGCCATAGCCTACGGCGTTCTTGATTTGTGAAGAAGGCACGGCGCAGTTGTTCACGAGGAAGTTCTTCACGGCGTTGGCGCGGTTCTGCGAGAGCTTGAGGTTCAAGTCGTCAGAGCCGTCGGAAGAAGCGTAGCCCTGAATGTCGACAGAGCAAGTGGAGTTGTTCTTCAACACGTTGGAGAACTGTGCCAAGTCCTTTACGGCTCCGCTCTGCAGGTCGTATTTTCCGACCTTGAATAGGATGCCGTTGTCGAAAGTCACCTTCACGGCCTTCAAGCCGTTGGCGTCTGTCACGGTCTCCACCTTGGCGTTCTCCACCTGCTTGGCCTGCTCAGCCACCTTGTCCATGTGGCGGCCAATGAGCGTTCCGGCTCCAGCGCCGACGGCGGCTCCTATGGCAGTTCCGATGGCGGCACCTTTGCCATGGCCGATAAGACCGCCAACAAGAGCGCCTAAGGCTCCGCCGGCACCCGTGCCAACGAGTGTGCCCGTGCCTTGCTTCGTGGCACAGCTCGTGAAGGTGAATCCGCTAACCATTGTGAGCATGCACATTCCCAGTGCAATCGTCTTTGCGTTTTTCATGATAATTGGATATTATTTGAGTTCTTGTTTTTTATTCATGCAAAGGTAGCCTTTTTTTAGCAGTTAAGCCGTTTATGCTATCTTTTTTTATTAACTTTGCCGCAAAATTAAACATAAATAAAATTTGCGCATTCCGGAAATGCCTACATTGGTGTAGGGATTTCCCTATGATTGAAGAATTATGGCAAAAGAACTGAAACAATTGACCAAGCGCGCTGAGAATTACAGTCAGTGGTACAACGACTTGGTGATGAAGGCCGACCTGGCAGAGGTGGCACCGGTACGTGGTTGTATGATTATCAAGCCCTACGGCTATGCCATTTGGGAGAAGATGCAAGCCCAACTCGACAAGATGTTCAAGGAGACGGGTGTGCAGAACGCTTACTTCCCATTGCTCATACCTGTTAATTTCTTCGCCCGTGAGGCAGAACACGTGAAGGGTTTTGCCAAGGAAAGCGCCGTGGTGACCCACTACCGTCTCAAGGCGACCGATGATGGAAAGATCGTGGTGGACCAAGACGCCAAGCTCGATGAGCCTCTCGTCATACGTCCTACTTCGGAGACGATGATTTGGCACACTTACAAGAACTGGATTCACTCTTGGCGCGACCTGCCAATCATGTGCAACCAGTGGTGCAACGTCATGCGTTGGGAGATGCGAACGCGTCCGTTCCTCCGCACGTCGGAGTTTCTTTGGCAGGAGGGCCACACCGCCCATGCCACTAAGGAAGAGGCTGAGGCTGAGGCACAGAAGATGCTCCATGTCTATGCCGACTTCGCCGAGAACTGGATGGACGTTCCTGTGCTGCAGGGCGTGAAGAGCCCCACCGAGCGTTTCGCCGGCGCGCTGAACACATACACCATAGAGGCCATGATGCAGGACGGCAAGGCCTTGCAGAGCGGCACGAGCCATTTCCTTGGCCAGAACTTCGCCAAGAGCTTCGACGTGCAGTTTCTCAACAAGGACAACAAGCCTGAGTATGTCTGGGCTACGTCGTGGGGTGTTTCCACACGTCTCATGGGCGCGCTCATCATGGTCCACTCCGACGACAACGGTCTCGTGCTTCCTCCGCGTTTGGCTCCTATCCAGGTCGTCATCGTGCCAATAAGCAAGAATGCCGAGCAGCTCGCGGCTATCACGGCCGAGCTGCAGCCCGCGATAGACGGGTTGCGCGCGTTGGGCGTCAGCGTCAAGTACGACGATGCCGACAACAAGCGTCCGGGCTTCAAGTTCGCTGATTATGAGCTGAAAGGTGTCCCAGTGCGCCTTGTCATGGGTGGTCGTGACCTCGAGAACAACACCATTGAGATCATGCGCCGTGACACATTGGAGAAGGAGAACGTGAGCTTCGATGGCATTGTGGAGCGCGTGAAGAACACTCTCGACGACATGCAGAAGGCCATCTTCGAGAAGGCCAAGGCATATCGTGACGCTCATGTCTACGAGTGCGACAACTACGATGAGTTCAAGGAGCGCGTCAAGGATGGCGGCTTCTTCCTCTGCCCATGGGATGGCACCGCCGAGACGGAGGCCAAGATCAAGGAGGACACCCAAGCCACCATACGTTGCATACCTTTCGCTTACGACCAGAACGTGGAAGGCATGAAGGACATGGTCAGCGGCGCTGACGCAAAATATAAAGTCATCATCGCTCGTGCCTACTAATACCGCGCCCCTTACCGTTTACAAGGCGAGCGCTGGATCGGGAAAGACTTTTACCCTTGCGGTAGAATACATTAGGTTGCTCGTTGCCGACCCAATGAACTATTGCTACACTCTTGCCGTGACCTTTACCAACAAGGCCACGCAAGAGATGAAACTGCGCATCTTGTCGAAGCTCTATGGCATAGCCAACAGCCTGCCCGACGCTGACGACTATTATAAGAAGGTGAAAAAGTCGTTCCCAAACCTTACAGAGCGCGTCATCCGCAACAGGGCGGGTGACGCGCTCTCTTTGCTTGTCCACGACTATAGCCGTTTCCGTGTTGAGACCATCGACAGCTTCTTCCAGCGCGTGCTGCGAAATCTCGCGCGAGAGCTGGGACTGACGGCAAGTCTCAAGGTCATGCTCAACGACAAGGAGGTTGAGAGCCAGGCCGTAGACAACATCATAAGCAATGTTGACAACGGCAAGGACCCATTGCTCACGTGGATAATGGATTTCATCAGTGAGCGGATGGAGGAGGACAAGAACTGGAACGTCGTGGCCAACATCAAGGACTTCGGGCAAAACATCTTCTCCGATTTCTACAAGAGCCACCAAGGGCAGCTGCGTCTCATCATGGACGACGCCGACTTCTTCAAGCGATACACGTCGCGCCTTCGAGCGTTGCGTGCGAAGGCCCTCGACGAAATGGCCGACTTCGCCAAGCGTTACGACGCGATAGCGTCTGAATATGGTATAGACGATTCGTGTTATTCGCGCGGCCACAGCAACGCGCCGGGTTATTTCGAGAATCTCGCGAAGGGCATACTCGTGAGCGATAAGCCAAAGATGCCTAATTCTTATGTCCTGGCTGGCCTGGAAGACCCCGACAAGTTCGTGAAGAAGGCCGACGTTGGCAAGCCTGTGTCCATTGCCATTCGCGAGCATGTCAAGCCGTTGATAGAGGAGGCCGAGGAGAAACGCGAGGCCGCTGCCGTCACGGTCAATTCCGTGACGCTCACCCTGCAGAACATCAATCAGTTGCGACTTCTCGGACGTATCGAGAAGGAGGTGAACCGAATCAACGCCGACAACAACGACTATCCCCTGTCGAATACCCAGAAACTCCTCAACGACCTCATCGACAAGCAAGACTCGCCATTCATATACGAGAAGATAGGCGGGCAGTTGCGCTATATAATGATAGATGAGTTCCAGGACACCTCAACCGTGCAATGGGCCAATTTCAAGGTGCTTCTCGACGACTGCATTTCCCATCAGGCTGGCAGCCTTATCGTGGGCGACGTCAAGCAGAGCATATATCGTTGGCGCAATGGCGACTGGCAGTTGCTGCAGGGGCTTAACGAGACCAACTATCCCGGCACGGTGCATGTGGAGAGCCTTGACACCAATTACCGTTCGCAGCGCAACGTTGTCGATTTCAACAACTGTTTCTTCAAAGCCGCCATGTCGACCCTTTCCGTCGACGCGCCCATAATAGAGAAGGCTTATTCCGACGTGGTACAGGAGGTGCCCGACAGCAAGCCCGAGGCCGGCAAGGTGGTAGTCAAGCTTCTCCCGAGCAATGACTACGACGACCTGATGATTTCGCAGGTCGGGCAAATCATAGAGTCGCTTCTTTCCAATGGCGTTCAATGCGGCGACATCGCGATTATCGTGAGGAAGAACAAGCACATCCGCTTGATAGCCGACTATTTCCTGCACAACCCTGTGCTGGTGGATGGTGAGCCGCGCTTGCTCAAGATGGTGTCCGACGAGGCGTTCCGTCTCGACGCGTCGCAGGCTGTCAACACCATTGTCAATGCCATGCGCTATCTCGCCAACCCCGACGATGGACTCACCGAGGCGTTCCTCGCCAAGTCGTTTGCCGGCAAGGAGCTGGAGCCATCCGATGTCGCCCGTGAGACCGGGCCCGACGCCAAGCCGTCGGCCCCACGCCACGCTTATATGCCCATGCTTCCGCCTGAGTTCGTGGCCAGTCGCGCCGAGCTTCTCTCCATGCCCCTCATAGACCTTGCCGAGAGGCTTTATGGCCTTTTCCGTCTCGACAGGCTCTGCGATCAGAACGCCTACGTGTGCGCGTTCTTCGATCATCTGTCGGGCTATCTCAAGCGCCGCGTAGCCGGCATCACCGACTTCCTTGAAGAGTGGGACGAGAGCCTCTGCTCTAAGTCGATCCACAGCACCGAGGTCAACGGCATCAGGCTGCTCACGGTCCACAAGAGCAAGGGCCTGGAGTTTGACAACGTGATATTGCCTTATTGCGACTGGGCGTTGGAGACCAGCAACGACACGCTTTGGGTTGAGCCTTCCGTGGAGCCTTACAGCGACCTGCCCGTGGTGCCGGTCAAGCTCAACGCCAAGAAGCTGAAGACATCCATCTATGCCGCCGACTACGACGCGGAGCACATAAAAAACATTGTCGACAACGTAAACATCCTTTATGTGGCCTTTACCCGTGCCTCGCGCAACCTGTTTGTCCTTGGCAAGGCCGACAAGGCCGACTTCCCTTCCTCGCTCATAGCGAGCGTGGTGCCCAACTTGCCCAACGCCAAGCCAGAGAAGGACGCTGATGGCATCATAAGCTACAGTTTTGGCTCGCTGGCTTTCAAGCCTGTAGAGGAAAGCGGCAACCATGCCGGCGAGTGCCAGCCACGGGTCAACATCTTTGAGCAGACCGAGCAAGGCGTTGCCATCAATATCGAGGCAACCAAGTCGAGAGCCCATTTCCTGCAAAGCAACGACAGCGATGAGTTCATGACCCCTGCCGATGAGCTTGACGAGCGCCGCAAGCGTGACCAATACATCGACACGGGCAACATCATCCACCGCCTGTTCTCCACCATTCACGATTATACCGAGGTGGACGCGGCCATCGACCAGATGGAGTTCGACGGCGTGCTCTATGACCGTCCCATGACGCGCGCGCAGCTAAAGGAGTTTATCGAGGAGAAGCTTCGCGACCCACGCGTCAACGACTGGTTCTCACCACGGTGGAAGGCTTTCAACGAGTGTTCCATGATTTATTTCGACCCAGAGGAGCAGCGCGTCAAGGAGCAGCGCCCCGACCGCGTGGTCTACGACGGGAAGAAGATGGTGGTAATCGACTTCAAGACCGGTCGCGAGCTGGAAAAGCACAAGCGGCAAGTCAGGGGCTATGTCCACCTGCTCCGCGACATGGGCTACCACGAGGTGGAAGGCTACTTGTGGTATATCCGCACTGGCGACATAGTGAAGGTATAATCCATGCTTTATCAAGCAAAGACACATCATCCAAAGACATTTTATACACAAATGAGGACTTTTCTGCAAAACGTGGCCAAGGACATCCTCGCCAAGCATGGCGGGGACAATCTTGCCGACATTGCCGTGGTTTTCCCAAACAAGCGAGCCTCGCTCTTCCTTAACCAGGCCCTCTACGAGGAGACGGGTCATGCGGTATGGAGCCCGTCATATTTCACCATCAGCGACCTCTTCAGGAGCCATTCCTCTCTTGTCGTCGCCGACCAGATAGACCTCGTCTTCCGCCTTTACAAGGCTTATGTCAAGCTCACGGGCAGCGATGAGCCGCTCGACCATTTCTTCTCTTGGGGCCAGCTCATGCTTTCCGACTTCGATGACCTCGACAAGAATCTCGTGGATGCCGACAAGCTCTTCATCAGCCTTGAGGCGTGGCAGGAGATGCGCGACTTCTCCTTCCTCTCCGACCAGCAGCGCGAGAGCCTTGAGTCTTTCTTCGGAAAGGTGGAGACCGACACCGTGTTGCAACAACGGTTCAACGACATCTGGAAGACCCTCGGCCCGCTGTATCATGCCTTCCGCGATGACCTCCGGCGCGACGGCTTGGCCTATGAGGGCATGCTGTATCGCGACGTGGTGGAGCGCAAGGTGGCCGACTTCCGCTTCAAGCATTATGTCTTCGTGGGTTTCAACCTGCTCCAGAAGGTGGAACGGCGGCTCTTCCTGCAACTGAAAGACGCGGGCATGGCTGAGTTCTACTGGGACTATGACACCTATTTCATGGCAAATGGCCATGAGGCCGGTCGCTACATCCGCCGCTACCTCGACCGTTTGCCCAACGAGCTGTCGTCTGCCAGGGCTTCCGCGGGCATCGACACCGACACCATCTACGACAACCTGTCGAAACAGAAGGACATTGCCTACGTCTCAGCCCCCACCGAGGACATCCAGGCCCGCTACGTCACCACGTGGCTTCGCGGCTTGGGCGACGTGGTGAGGACCAACCCGAGGTCGGTGGCTATCGTGCTGTGCGATGAGCGGCTTCTGCAAAACGTGGTGCATTGCCTGCCCGACACCGTGGGCGAGGTCAACATCACCGCCGGCTATCCCCC
>ERZ779829.593-NODE-593-length-15855-cov-2.774810_pt1 | contig 15855 bp, 8 predicted proteins | sample MGYA00511562_ERZ779829 | MGnify/ENA primary metagenome ERZ779829 (study PRJEB29588, sample SAMEA2151677) | human gut metagenome | biome: human gut; feature: human-associated habitat; material: faeces | place: Denmark | collected 2008/2010 ... | reverse complement strand
GGCTCGGTAGTATCTACTCCCGATGGCAGATGGTACTTGACCCACCTTGCAGGGCGACCATTAACGACCCGTGGCAGATGTACCCTGGGGCGCGAAACATGCCTGCAAGAAGTAGTGTGGCACGAAGATGGCTGGCTGTATCTGAAAAGCGGAGGTAATGAACCGCAGGTACAAATTGAAGCTCCCGACTTGCCAGTCTGCCGTTGGGAGGCTTTACCGGAACGATGTGATTTTGAAGACGAGACTATGCCTATCGACTTCCAGTCACTCCGTGTACCGATGGATGAAACCTGGGTATCACTCAGGAAACGGAGTGGATTCCTGAGTATTAAAGGTAGGGAATCACTTTGTTCCACCCATCACCAAAGCATGATAGCCAGGCGACAACAAGACTTCAACTTTACAGCTACCACCCGACTGGAATTTCAACCGGATACTTTCCAGCAAATGGCAGGACTGGCTTATTACTACAATACAAGGCACTTTTACTATCTCTTCATGTCGTGGGAAGAATCTCTCAACAGCTATGTGCTGAATATATTCGTCAATGATGATAATCGCTGGAGTGAGCCGTTACCGGAATATATCCGGCTGGAAAAGGGAGAAGTATGGCTGCGGGCAACCGTTCAGAGAGAAAAGTTGAACTTCAGTTATTCCATCGACGGGGATACATGGCAGGAAATAGGGGGTACATTGGATGCTTCCATTATATCTGATGATTACGTTTGCAACAAGTTTGAATACAAAGCCGCCTTTACCGGAGCTTTCATCGGTATGTGCTGCCAGGATGTATCAGGACGGGGCAAATGGGCCTATTTTGACAGCTTTGAATACAAACCTTTATTGTAAACTCTATTAATTTGCTATATGAAAAAGCTATTTTATCTCGCTATAGTTCTTTGTGCTATAGCTTGTACAAACAAGAAGTCTTCCGTAAACTATGCCAAGTTCGAGCCGGAAGACGGCAAGTGCCTGGTTTTCATCGGTCAGGATATGGAAGCAATAGGCGGTATAGAAGGGAAAGAAGGATATGTTAACTTCTTCGGAACTCCGGCAGGTATAACCATCTATACCAACATCCGTCCGGGAGATGTATCTTACGGATATACTTACCAGGGACTTGACGGGCTTACATCGAATGCCAATTGGGGGGCAGGCAATTGCTTTGCGGACGCACAACTTGCATCTCCCCTGCTTAAAGACTGTGACGTAGCCATCGGTCTTGAATTAGTAAACCATGAAGAAAAAGTAGCCAGCGGGGAACATGACAGCTATATCATTCGCTTGGGAGAATGGATACAAAACATTGCCCCCCGAAGAGTATTTCTGCGCATCGGCTATGAATTCGACGGGCATGCCTGGAATCACTATCAACCGGAAGCTTACATTACAGCTTTCCGCCGTATCCATACCCTATTCGATTCACTGAACATATCCAATGTAGCTTATGTTTGGCAATCCACCGGAGGCAACAGCAGTATGGACGAACTTTATCAATATTACCCCGGTGATGAATATGTAGATTGGTTTGCATACAGCCAGTTTGCCCAGGCGCGTTGCCAGGCTATTATAGACCTGGCTCGCAAACATGGCAAGCCGCTCTTTATTGCGGAATCTACTCCTATGTTTCAGGAAAAAGGAGTTGTAGCTTCCGAGTTACGCCTTTCCAATCCGGAACAGGCCAATCGTGCCTGGAGTACCTGGTACAAGGAACTGTTCAATACGGTGGAGAGTAATCCGGATGTCGTGAAAGCATTTTCATACATCAATGCAGATTGGCCTTCAGAAGCAATGTGGCAAGGAGATACGGTGATTTTCAGCAAGATAGATGCACGATTACAGATCAATCCGGACATCACGGTGAAGTGGAAAGAGAAAATGAAAACGGAAAGATATATCCATGAACCGATAGCTCATATTGAATAAATTTATATTTTTGGAGCAAAAGAGGCTGAAATGAAATACACACTGACATTGTTATTACTCATCTTCTCCGTTCATATATACTCCATAAAGAACTGGTTACCTTATATCAATAACATCAGTCGTATGGAATATGGTGGGGGCACGCAGAATTGGACAATCACCCGTGACAACAACGGCTGGATTTATGCAGCCAACAACTCAGGGTTACTACAGTTCGATGGTTACTCATGGCATCTGTTCAGCAATGGCATGATTATCCGGACGGCTTACCATGACGGCAAGGAACGTATCTATGTAGGAGCATTCAATAATTTCGGTTATTTCTCGCCAGACGAAAAGGGAGCTATGCACTATCATTCCTTATCCGACAGTCTGGAAGACAAGTATCGCAATTTCAGTGATGTATGGGATATCTATTGCATAGATCATAGCATCTATTTTGTATCCTACAACCATATATTCAAACTTACGAACGATGAAATTACTGTTATCCAAAGTAAGGAACGTATGCTCTGCTCCGCCAATATAAACGGAAATTTATATGTGTTCAAGGAAAACGCGGGGGTATTTCTGCAAACCGGACAGTTATTTATACCGTTGGCAAGTACGGAAAAGATCAGTAACTACCATATCAGCGAAATACTCCCCTATCAGGATCAAAAGCTATTACTGATAACTGAATATCATGGCATTTATATCTATGACAATTCAACAACTGTTCCGCTCATCACTCAAAATGATCCGTTACTCAAATCCAGTCAGCTGTATTGCGCAGAAATAAAGGATGACAAGATTTATATCGGGACGATTAAGAGCGGACTGATTATTGCAGATATTCCTACAGGAGAGATTGAGCAATATGATATTCGGTCGGGCCTGCAAAACAATTCCGTACTGAGTCTGAACGTGACCGAAGGAGATAATATATGGTTGGGACTTGACAATGGCATCAGTTATCTGGAAACCAACAGCCCATTATCAAACCTCTATACCGGAAACCAGAATTACGGAGTAGGCTACGCGTCAATTATTCATAATGGATACATCTATTTCGGAACGAATCAGGGATTATATTATAGCCCCTGGCCTATCAAAGACATCCGCCACCTGGCTCTCCGTCCCGTAAAAAATGCCGATGGACAAGTCTGGAATCTGACCGCCATTGGAAAAACTCTGTTCTGCGGTCACAATAATGGAGCCTTTATGATTGAGGAAGGAACGGCCATCCCCCTGATAGGTGAAAATGGCTTTTGGAACTTTACACCGGTCGGAGAAAATAAATCCAAAGTGCTGGCAGGAAGCTACACCGGATTGGTTTTATTAGAAAACAAAGACACGGAGTCTGCACCTCGCTGGATATCCACACGGAAAATAAAAGGTTTTAATCTCTCGGTACGCTATGTAGAATATGATGAATCTGATGATATTTGGTGGATATTTCATGGAACAGGTCTGAGTGCCATCAAGTTGAATTCGGAATATAGTAAAGTAGTATCCTGCCAGCATTATCCGAATCAGAATAACTCTTACCAGACCAATCTGTTTAAAGACAAAGGCCGTGTTTACTTCACAACAGATTCCGGTATCTATCGTTATAACTCCATCAGGCAGGAATTCGAATTATCCGAAGAATGGAATCAGCGTATAGGTAACAGAGATTATCTTCGTGTAGTCAGCAATGAAGAAAACAGTTGTGTATGGTATATGCAGTCCGGTAAACTGAAAATCAATTATATTACTCCGCATGATTATATAACAGATTCTGTCAGTACCACCCGTTTACAAAACAATCTGATGGGTACCTTCGAAAGTATCAACAGAGTGGACTCGGCTACTTGTATTATCAGCACTCTGGATGGTTTCAGTCTTTATCGTATCACTACAGATTCATTGTCATCCCTCTCCAACAGTTACAAGTTCCTGATTAAAAAAGTAATAATCTCTTCCAGCAATGAAGAAATAGATTCTTATTTCTACAATGGCTTTCCAACTGACAAACAACATCAGACTATCCTAAGAAAATATCGGCCGGATGCTTCATATCGGTTTGAAATGAATCCGAATACTAATTCTTATGATAAAATCACTTATTCCGTTCAGCTAAAAGGGCTGGATGAACAAATGCTGGCATTGAACGCTTCAGGCATAAAAGAATATACTGGACTGAAAGAAGGAAATTATACCTTCCTTATACGTGCCTACAATCATCATACCCACCAGACGGAAGTAGAAGAAATTCATCTCAGAATTCTTCCACCCTGGTATAGAAGTATTTATGCTTACATCATGTACGTACTTCTCCTTGTTGCACTCGGATATGGAATCTATAAACTATTGAACCAGAGATTCAACAAGCAACACCAAAAACGTCTGGATGAACTGAAGGAAGAAAGCCTTAAACGGGAATTCAAACTAAAAGAGGAAGCTCTTGCACAGGAAAAGAGGATAGTTGAACTGGAAAATAACAAGCTTCAACAAGAGTTATTATTAAAGAGCCAGGAACTCTCAAATTCCATGTTCTATGTAATTCAGAAGCAGGAAATTTTCACTTTCATGCAAGACGAACTCCAGAAAATTTCTGCCTATCTGCGTAAAGAACAGACCAAAGACGCCTTGCGTAAATTGAACAGACTTCTGGAGAAAGTACATGCCAATATCGAAGACGAAGATAACTGGCAAAAGTTGGAAAATAACTTCAACATCGTACACAATAACTTTCTCAGCCGCCTGAAAGAACGTTATCCCGATCTTACATCCAGCGAATTAAAATTAGCCGCATATATCCGTATGGATTTAATCACCAAAGAAGTTGCACCACTATTCAATCTATCGGAACGGGGTATGGAATCAGCACGATACAGGCTTAGAAAGAAATTAGGTTTGTCACGGGAAGAGAGCCTGTCGAAGTTTTTGCAAAACTTCTAACAGGATTGTAAAAAGTGGCTAAAAGTATAATAAAGCAAATCCCAGTCCGCATTTCCATAAAAAAAATGAGTTGACTCTTTTAAGTGAACAAGTTGTAAGTACTTCTCCGGAATTGTTCTCTCGAAGCACTTTACACTGGAAGCACTTACCAATTCATCATCATCTGCATGAAAGACCAATGTAGGAATAGAGACCTGTGGTAGTACCTCTCTTGTTTTCTTCATCAAACAAAACAAGTCAATCATTCTCGGTGCCCAACTCAAATAAGTGAGTATGGAACAAGGAGCTACACTACTCGCCTTCAATAGAGCATGAGCAGGATCAGTTTCCGGAATTTCTTTGCAGAAGCCTACTTTCAGATTATTTCTGAGAGCTCTACCCTTAACCCTCACATATAAAGGGGTATCTATAGCTACTATGCCTATTATTTGCTCCGGACTTTCCATATAAGTAAGAAACGATAAAAGACTTCCCATAGAATGCCCAACCAAAATAATCGAATTATAGTTTTTCTTATAACGAGCTATTTCCGCATTGACATATTCCAGCCACTGCTGCCTGTTACTGCGTGCAAACTCCTCCCCTGTTCCGCCATGTCCCGGTAATAACAAAGAAGAAGCAGCAAAACCCAGTTCGGAACTTCGTTTCATTAAACCCAGAAACTGATCCGGTCCTTCCACTATGCCATGTATAAAAACAACAATAGTACTCGCACCTTCCCTTGGATAATAACACGGTTGTTCTCTCTCCATCTGCTCATTAGTTTCTCTCTTCTTCATCTTCCCATTCGTTACTTTTCAATTGACGTGGTATCTATCATTTACACCGTAATTCAAAATTAGTAAAAACATAAAAGCCCCGCAAACTCTGAATAAGAAATTCGACATATAAGTTCATATTTTAAAAGGAAATATAGCGGATATTAAGTATATTTGCAAGCATAAAATTAATAACTATGAAGACTGCATTTATTTTATGCCTATTATTTTTATGCTTATCTACCACATTTCATGGACAAGAAGGGAAAATGTTCACGGTTGATAAGGACCTATCAAGCAGTATGCTTAATAAACTATATCAAGATCGCGACGGCATAATATGGATTGCAACAGAAGATGGCTTGAATCGATATGACGGTGCAAAATTCACTGTTTATAGAAATGAGAAAGATAATCCTCACTCTCTACTAAATGACTATGTACGTACATTGTACGAAGATAAAAAAGGGCGCTTCTTCATAGGATCCTTGAACGGACTACAAATATATGATCGGGCAACAGATAGTTTTACCACCATTCCGATGTATCTTTCCAGTGGAGATCCAATAGCTCCCAATATAGCGACAATACTTGAACGCAATAATGGAGAAATACTAATAGGTACTTCAGGACATAGCATGTTTATACTGGAAACAAAGGGAGACAGCATAAATGCCAAGCAAATAAGCCAATTTATCCCCAGCAATCTAATCATATATACATACGAAGATAAAAAAGGAAATTTATGGATAGCAACAGGTGATAATGGTATCTTCCGTTTTGATAAAAACAACCAATCCAAACACTATACAGGTGACAAAGACATAGCTAAAAATACAGTTTCAAGTATGTGCGAAGACGAACAGGGCAATCTTTATATAAGTAGTCTAAAGAGAGGACTATTCATATATAATGAAAAAGCAGATACATTTACTCCTCTCACATATACTCCTAATCCTGATTTACCTATTAAAATTCTATATCCTGGGGATCAGAATGAAATATTTATCGGTACCGATGGTTCTGGAATGAAAATATATGATACTCAAAAACAAAAGATTAAGGAAGCCAATTTTAATGTCACTACATTTAATCTGAAAAAGACTAAAGTACATTCCATTCTGAAAGACAAAATAGGAAATATATGGTTAGCTTTTTTCCAAAAAGGAGTAATGATTATACCTGCTACGACAAATAAATTCAAGTATATGGGTTATAAATCTTCCGCACATAATGTAATTGGTTCCAACTGTGTCATGTCAGTATATAAAGATCACACCGGAACTCTCTGGGTAGGTACTGACAACGACGGGATCTATGCAATTGCCCCAGACAATACACTGAAAGCGCACTTTGTCCCTACAGATGCCCCACATTCTGTTCCCGCAACCATCATGAGTATCTTCGAAGATTCTAACTACAATCTGTGGATAGGCTCTTACCTTCACGGCATGGCTCGATTGGATCCCCAAACTGGTCGTTGCGAATATCTGAAGTTATCGGCACAGCCGTCTAACCTGACAGAAAACATATATTGCTTTGCAGAAGATGATAATAAAACATTGTGGATAGGAACTATGGGAGGTGGCTTATTTTACATGGATATAAATACCAGGAAAATTGTCCAATGCCCGATACTTACCAATAGCAACACCGACTGGACTAAAATTAATATGCTACACAATTCGTGGATAAATAGTCTCTTATACACAAGTGAAGGCAAGCTGTACATAGGAACTTATGACGGTTTAGGGTGTCTGGACATAAAAACCATGGATTTCATTTCTCCTTTGAGAAACAGGAGAATATTATATGGAGACGTAATCTATGCCCTTCACGAGGGTAGTGATGGAAGCATCTGGATAGGAACATCTAAAGGATTAAAACACCTCAATCCCAAAAGTCTTGATATTCGCGAATATACAATAGAAGATGGTTTGCCGAGCAATTATATATGTGCAATCAAGGAAGATGTGAATGGATATCTCTGGATCAGTACGAATTATGGAATCAGTCGGTTCAACCCCAAAAACCAAAGTTTCATTAATTTCTATGCAAGTGACGGACTGCAAGGCAATGAATTCAGCAAAGGAGCTAGCTTTGCATACCATCAAAGCGAACTTATTTTTGGAGGAACAAACGGTATCACCTATTTTAATCCAGCAGAAATAACCAACTCAAGTAAAAAACCTGAGATTCGGATCACAGACTTTTATATCCATGATAAAATGGTAAAGAAAGGGATGGAATCAGGAGGTAAAGACATTGTTACTACTGCAGTAATGGATGCTGATCATTTCCAGCTTTCCCACAAAGATAATTCTTTCAGTATAGAATTTTCAGCCATGGAGTTTTTCAGCCCGGAACGAATTACCTATATATATCGCATTAACCATACAAGTTGGATTAGTTTGCAACAAGGAATCAACCGAGTATCATTCAGCAACTTAAGTCCGGGTGACTATACATTCCAGATAAAAGCAAAAGATAATGACTCTTATTCTGATATTAAAGAAATACGTATCACCATTGACCCGGCATGGTATGCATCCGGATGGGCCAAACTAATGTATGGGATATTGCTGATAGCTATCATCTATATCATCGTCATCCAAGTACGCCATCGTTACCGTGCCCGTCAGGAGATATTAGAGCATATTCACGCAGAGCAAATCAATGAAGCCAAATTACAGTTCTTCATCAATATATCCCACGAGATACGTACCCCGATGTCTCTCATCATAAGCCCACTGCAAAAGCTTATCTCTACTGATAAAGATGGAGAACGGCAAAAAAACTATCATACTATTTATAGGAATGCTGAACGTATTCTTCGCCTGGTTAACCAGCTGATGGATATTCGGAAAATCGATAAAGGGCAAATGTCACTGAAATTTCAAGAGATTGACATTGTGGGTTTCATCCGGGATTTATACTACACCTTCGAATATCAGGCAAATGCCAAACATATCACTCTTTGTTTTCAAACAGAGATGGAAAACTTACAGGCATGGATAGATCCTAAGAATTTTGATAAAGTTATCCTAAACATTATTTCCAATGCATTCAAATTTACACCGGAAAACGGAAAAATCAATATTTATCTCCGTACCGGTAAAGATATGAATGCTCCCTGCCCTTTACAGCATTATTTTGAAATAATAATAGAAGATAGCGGCATCGGAATTGACCCCGCAGAGATAGGAAGAATTTTTGAGCGTTTCTATCAAATCCGTAACAGCCACAATAACTCTAATGTAGGTACTGGTATCGGATTGCATCTAAGTCGTTCATTAATAGAATTACATCACGGTACAATAGAAGCAGAAAATAATGAGGGGAAACCAGGCTCCCGCTTTATTATACGATTGCCTTTAGGCAAGGAACATCTGAACGCTGAAGAAATAGATAATAACCCGACTGACAATAATTCTCCCGTACATATCACAACTGCCCTACCCACTTCTCCAGTTGATGAAGAAGACGAAAAAATACGTTCCAGAACAAAGAATCGTGTCCTGGTAGTAGAAGATGATGAAGAAATACGAAAATACATCTGTCGCGAATTGGCAAGTGATTTCCACATGAGCGAGTGTACTAATGGAAAAGAAGCACTTGCTATGATTCTAAAAAAAGAACCTGATCTGATTATCAGTGATATCATGATGCCTGAAATGGATGGATTGACACTTTGCAAAAAAATAAAGCAGAACGTAACCATCAACCATATACCAATTATCCTCTTGACGGCCAAATCAAGGGAGGAAGATAATCTGGAAGGTTTAAACATGGGAGCAGATGCATATATAGTGAAACCATTCAGTATTGAAATACTGAGAAAAACGGCTATCAACCTCATCAAGAGCAGAGAAGTATTGCGTAATAGTTTCAGCGGTAGTCAGATGCAAGAACAGAAGTTGAAGAAACTAAAAGTCCAATCACCTGACGACAGGCTGCTTAATAAAGTGATGAAAGTTATTAATGACAATCTCGGTAATCCTGACTTGAATGTTGAAATGATAGCAACTGAAGTAGGTATCAGTCGCGTACATTTGCACCGTAAGCTAAAAGAGCTAACTAACCAGTCAACCCGCGACTTAATACGCAATGTTCGTCTGAAACAAGCGGCATCATTATTAGCAAACCAATATCATAACATTACTGAAGTCGCTAGCCTTACAGGTTTTACTAATATTGCATATTTTTCTACCGCTTTTAAAGAATTATACGGAGTACCCCCCACCTCCTATATGGAAGAACAGCAAAAGTCTTCTTTTTCTGACGGTGACAAGATTGAGCAACAGAACTAAACAAAACAAAAAGAAAGCCAACTAATTCATGACAATTAGCTGGCTTTCTTTATTATATCAATATATTACGCTTATACTACTTTTACACTTTCCATTCACCAAACTACTTGATAATCCGGAAGTTTCCACTGACATGCAGCATAGACATCATATATACCATACCGCTATAGTAACGGAATTTCCCCGTAGGTAATGGTTCATCCCACAATTTCTGTATACATTCTTTCGCCAGATCCTTGTCATTCAGAGCAAAGGCTCCTACAGCATTTGCACCGATCATACCTGTTGAATAATTACCGGCAGGTGCTGAACCATCCACATTAAAATATTCGTGCGTAAAATTATCTTGCTTGAAAAAGTTAAGCAATCGACTCATCATCTCTGTCTGGTTAGCAGCATCTTTCCCAAACCAATAATAATCCATACCAACATTCATGGCACAACGGAGAGCATCAAACTGGTATCTTCTTGTATCATACCCCCAATTCTTAGTTTTCCAAGGAGTGCCATCGAATGCAGAATAATCAGGAAACAATCCCGTCTTTTTATGCGATGCATCAGCCAACAAGCGACGGGCTGCATCAGGCGTTTGCTTCCAGAATTCCTTATTAGTGTCAGACCACAAAGCCCAAAGTTCAAAGAAAGCAGGCAGATTATAAGAAGGGTCCGTATAGTTATAATAGACCTTTTCCGGTACAAATGTAACGAGTTTACTCTCAGTATTGAACAGGTTATAAACGCCTTGGGAACCATCTTTAGACATAACATCTTTCAAGATTTTCTGAGCTTCCTGATTATAGTCATATGCTCCGCCATTCCCCCAACGGTGAGAAGCAAAGAATAAAGAAGTTATAAAATAAATTTCACCATCAGAAGCGCAACTCGGCTCCTTACCTATTTTAACGCCATGAGGTGTACAGTGCCAGGCATAATATCCCGACCATTTGCCCGAAGTATATAGCATGTATTTCTTGGCCCACCGCCATAACTTATCGAATTCCGCCTGCTTATCCAACTGTACACATATCATCATTCCATAGGACATTCCTTCTGTACGTACATCCTGATTCCCTGTATCATAAATATAGGCAGTATTGTCATCACTCTCATAGTAAACCTTTGTTTTTTCATTCACAAAGAAATGATTCCAGATTTGCTCCATTTTCCGGTCGGTTTGTTGCTGAGAAATACCTAAATACTCATTAAACAAATTCCGATAGTTATCAGTATAGTAAGCTCCTGCAGGAATCGGGTCCCCACTGCTGTTTTCCTGAACAGGATGAGCCTGAACTCCAAGTGAACAAAAGCCGGAAAGTATCAGGCTGACACTAACCGCAAATAAAGTCGTAAGTTTCATCACTCCAAGGTTTTGTCACAATTAATAGACTGCTAATATCATTACATACTACGCTCCAGCGAATAGTCTTCTCCTGGCTGGGTAACAATGTCATATTCGTAAGTACGATAAAGGACCGGCACCTGAGGATTTATCAGTTTTGAAACTACCGGTTCTTTTATAACTGCCGATGCATAAAGAGGATTCGGGCAAGCACCGTCTGCCACTTTCACTCCTTTTCCCTTTAAAGGAACATAAGAACGGATACGTAGTACCCCGCCCAAACGAGAATGTATCTTCGCCTTTTTCAGTTGAACGCCATCCCATTCCATATCCACCACAAAACCACCACGGGCAACAAGGCCTTTCACACTTCCTTTTTTCCATGCTTCAGGCAGTGCAGGCAATAAGTGTACTGCACCATCATGGCTTTGCAACAACATTTCTGCAACTCCTGCCGTATAACCAAAGTTTCCATCGATCTGGAAAGGTGGATGGGCATCAAATAAATTAGGATAAGTACGTCCCTCAGGATATTCTTTTTGAACTTTATCATTAGGCAAAAGATGAAGCATATTCTGTATAATCTTATAAGCATGATTGCCATCCAACATACGCGCCCAGAAATTAATCTTCCACCCAATGCTCCAACCGGTAGCCATATCTCCACGCTGTATCAAAGTATTCCGGGCAGCTTGAAATAACTCCGGATTTGTAGTCGGAGAAATCTGATTACTGGGATATAAGCCATATAAGTGCGAAATATGCCGATGGTCATCCAGCGGATTATCAGCATCAATTAACCATTCCTGCAATTGGTTATGTTTCCCAATCTGCATTGGCGGCAACTTACTCAGCATTACCTGCAAAGAATCCTCATACTGTTTATCTCCACCCAAGATACGACTGGCCTGAAGTGTATTGTACAAAGCATCAAAAGCAATCTGATTATCCATTGTACAACCTGCCGTAATCGTTGTTTGTGAACCCCGATAACCATGTTCAGGAGACATGGAAGGTACTGTAACCATCCATTTATACTTCGGATGTTCCACTAAATGACTTAAATAAAAATCAGCAGTTCCCTTCAACAGCGGATAATACTTCCTTAGAAACTCTTTGTCACCGGTAAACAGATAATGCTGCCACAGATGCTGTGCCAGCCAGGCACCTCCATTAGGCCACATGCCGAAGTATGCAGCATCCACCGGTCCGCAGGCACGCCATATATCCGTATTATGATGTGCCACCCAACCTTTAGCATCATAAAGAACTTTAGCAGTCTCACTGCCTGTAACTGCCAAGTCAGTCACCATATCAAAGAGAGGTTCATGTGTCTCACTCAAATTGGTCACTTCAGCAGGCCAATAATTCATCTCCGCATTGATATTAACCGTATATTTACTATCCCAGGGAGCATATGGACTATGATTCCAAATACCTTGAAGATTGGCAGGCTGACCACCGGGTTGCGAAGAAGAAATCAGCAGATAACGACCATATTGGAACATCAAAGCTGCCATCGCCATATCATTCCCTTCCATAAAACGTTGCACACGGACAGGTGTCTCCAAAGCGGAAACTCCGGTACTTTCTAAAGTCAAGGACACACGGTCATATTGCTTGCGATAAGAGGCGATATGACTCTTCAAAGCCTGTTCGTAAGGAATGCGGGTGGCTTTCTGCAAATAAGTAGCTGCACGTTTTGACTCGTTCGCACTGACATCATGATAATTCACAAAATTAGTAGCTGCTGAAATGTACAAGGTAGCTTCAGTAGCCCCATTCACGGCAAGTGTGCTTTCTTCCTTACTCACTTTACCATCTGTTCTCACCTGTACTTGACATTCGGCACGCATAGCAGCAGGAATTCCTTCATGTTCAGCTCCCTGACAAGAGATAATCAGCTTACCCCCCTTTACTTGTACATCTGATTTCAGCGGACTGCTGTATGATACAGCAAAATTCAAGGCCTTTGCTTTATCCGCCTGAATACGTACAATAATCACATCATCACTCAAAGAGGCAAATGCCGTACGGACAAACTTCACTCCATCCACTTCATAACGTGTTGTAGCAGTAGCATTCTCCAGATTCAGATCCCGATAATATTCAGAAGGATTTTCATGCCCGGGGAAATTCAGGAAAAGACTTCCCAGCGTCAAATAACGCATACCATGCTGAGGCGTCATATAATTCTCATCAATGAGTTTCTGCGCCTCCAAAGTTTTGCCTTCAAAAATAAGGCGACGTATTTCAGGTAATACCTGCAACCCTTTAGGATTATTATTATTGTACGGTCCACCAGCCCAGAACGTCTCTTCATTGAGTTGCAATTCTTCACGGGCAGTTCCGCCAAATACCATAGCCCCCAAACGGGAATTACCTAATGGCAAGGCTTCCAACCAATCTTGTGCCGGACGATTATACCATAACTTCATATTCTGAGCAGACGTCCAATCTCCATATCCTAAAATAGAAAGCATTTTAGCAGCATAGCGAGCTCCTAGCATCCGATATCCTTCAGCTGTAAAATGAAGATTATCGAATGCAGCCGGACAACCGGCAGAAGATATCACGTGTGCAGTAGGAATCACCTGTGGCAAGCTGTCGATGATTGTATTCATGCTGGCACAAACGCCATTCTGATCTGCATGTACCACCTCACCTGCCAGCAAAGGCACATTAGCGGCAGATAATCCTAAATCGTTCAAAAGATTATCATACACTCCCTTTACTTTTAAGGGCCAGTCTTTATCATTTGTATTCGACTCTCCCTGATGTAACAGAATACCTTTAATCACTCCGTCTTTTTGAGCAAGCTTTGCCATCTCAACCAAACGCGCATAAGGATTGCCGCCATATTCCTTTACCATATTCTTCAGCCAGTCCGGAGAAGTTTCTACATAGGATTGATAGTTATCCTTGTCAAACAGTTCTATCCTACAACCGCCTACGGCAACATTGATAATTCCTACCCGCACATTAGATGGAAGATTAGCCACCATAGCCCGGCCGAAATAATCTCCCGGGGTCAAGCCCGTATAGCAACGAGCCAAAGGAGGAACCGCCTTATACCAATTCCCTTTGGTCCTCCCCAAATTAGGACAATCGACAGCCGCTAATACCTGAAAGCGACTGTCAACTGCCACTGTATCCTGTTCTTCTACCTTTGCATTTCCTTCCATGTTCGATTGTCCCAAACACAGATAGATATGGAAATTCGCGTCCTGTGCAAATGTCGTCATGCCTAAAAGAAGCAAGCATGTAAATACAAATGTTCTCATAATCTGTCTATTATTGTTTGTTTATATGTATATTCATTCCTTACCAAATATCCGGGTTACGAAAGGTAAACACTGATAAAGAGCCGAGTGCCAATATTCCCAATCATGTCCTCCATCGCGCACCCTGAACTGGCAAGGTATACCGGCATTACGCATTGCTTGATAGAACTCTATATTACGATCAAGCAGGAAATCATCATCCCCACAATCTACAAACCAGGCAACATTACGTAAATCAACCTTACGGTTCTCATCGGCCTCGGTCACATATTTCACACAGCTATTTTCAATAACACTACGAGTCAGTATCGCTATTTTAGAATTCGGATCATCAGCAGACACTGCTCCTTGCTCAGGAATAGACATCAGAGCACTCATCGCATAGACTGCACAAAACATATCACTATGGCGCTGGCCATAATTAGTAGCTCCGCCACCTCCCATCGACAAGCCGGCAATGGCACGATGCAGCCTATCGCCTATCACCCTGTATTCTTTCTCTATATAGGGCAAGAATTCCGTATAAAAGAATGTCTCATATTTCCAACCAGGCATATCAAAATATCCGTTCCATTCCATATGTATATTACCACCGGCATTCGGAGTAACAATAATCATCTCACATGCTTCTCCACTGGCTACAAGGCGATCCATCACATCTTTTACATGTCCACGCTCGGCCCAGACAGGATTGGTCTCCCACATACCATGCAAAAGATACAGGACCGGATATTTTTTCTCTTTATTCTGTTCAAAACTCTTTGGCAGAAAAACGGTATAAGCACGCTTTGAATTTAACACTTTACTGAAAAGAGTATCCGTGACTACTTTACTCTGGAAATTCCAAGGTGCATTTTGTGCATAACCGGACAATGTATACATCATTACAGCCAACCATACAATTATCTTCTTCATCATATCTTTTATTTAAAGTTTATCAGACAATTCATTTGTATCTGCAAAAATAAGGCATGAATCTGATCACCGCTTTACGATTTCAGATATTTGAATATCAATATTAGATAAATATTACAGTCCCAAGCTCAAAACACCCCCATCAGCAAAGTGAACAAAAGATTCATGTTTTTCATGCTATTCTTCATTTTATATTCAATTATAATCTCAGAAATCTTTTCGGTTTCAAATGTAACAGATCGAAGTAATATAATCCACATTTTCATGCTACATAGTTATTCACCTATGTTACATCTTTCATATTCACGTTACATTTTCTTGTAGGAGTATTACATCGTAGCCCTTCTATCACTCTATATCGGACGTGTCGCATCTATATATCGGATGCGCAGTATCTA
>ERZ779829.567-NODE-567-length-16208-cov-4.991890_pt1 | contig 16208 bp, 20 predicted proteins | sample MGYA00511562_ERZ779829 | MGnify/ENA primary metagenome ERZ779829 (study PRJEB29588, sample SAMEA2151677) | human gut metagenome | biome: human gut; feature: human-associated habitat; material: faeces | place: Denmark | collected 2008/2010 ... | reverse complement strand
TGCCGTATATATGCTCAACTGTTCCCTGGGGACATTGATAATGATCGCTATGGCAGTGGTTTGTCTTGTTAAAGGACAGTATGTAGTAGATATGATTACGAAAACTCCCGGACTACCGGATGATGTACTTATAATTGGGGCGTGTATAGCCGTATGTGCCGCTGCGTCGATGAATGATCTGACTGCACCATCGATATCTCTGGAGGGAAAGAATCTTTGGATCGTGCGTTCGCTTCCAGTCACATCGTGGCAGATACTCAGGGCAAAACTGAGGATGCATGTGATACTTACCCTGATTCCGGCGCTGATCCTTGATATAGTGATGCTTGTTTTTGTGACACCATCACTTGTAGATGGCGTGATGATGTTACTGATACCATGTCTTTATGTGTGCCTGACTGCATACATAGGGCTTGCAGTCAATCTCAAGATGCCAAAGCTTGACTGGACGTCGGAAGCATCAGTCGTGAAGCAGAGCATGGGTGTACTGGTTGCTATTTTATCGAATTTTGTATATATTATTGTACTTGTGGTGGGATATTTGTTATTCGGAGGTTTTACCGGAGCGACAATGTATCTAGTAATAAGCACTGCATTGACGGCAGCTGCTGCAGTTTTGTTTAGAATATGGCTGAAGAGACGTGGGTGCAGGTGTTTGAGGCGCTCTAGCGGTATAAATTATAGATAGAAAGAAGTTTCAGGATTAAATATGGCAGAAATAAAGAACTCGGAATCAGATATGAGCACTCAGCAGAAAGCTGAGCTGGACAAAGAGAAAAGAAAAGAAGAGAAGAAAGAGGCAAAAAGAGCAAAAAGGCAGCACTACAGGGAACTGAATGAGCCACCAAAACTCACCGTGCTTGAGGAAGTGGGAAATGCAGTCACCCATGGAATAGGAGCAGGACTTGCCATAGCCGGCTTTGTCCTTCTTCTCCTGAAGTCAGACACAGGGATCAAAGTGATGGCATCGTGTTTTTATGGAATATCACTGATATTGATGTTTCTTATGAGCTGCCTGTATCACTCATACAAATCCGGTCTGGCAGTCAAGCGGCTCTGGAGAAGATTTGACTATTCCTCGATATATCTGCTGATAGGCGGAACATTTGCTCCGATGTACCTTGTGTACTGGGAAAATGTGCTTGGAATAGTGTTGTTCTGTGTGCAGTGGGCGCTCATCATAGCGGGGATCACCATCATATGTGTGTTCGGACCGGGCAGGTTCAGACCGATACACTATACGCTGTACTTCGTCATCGGATGGAGCGCCATCATGTTCATTCCAGACTGGTTCAGAAATGACAAGCCGCTTCTGGGATGGATCGTGGGCGGAGGTGTTGTCTATACGCTTGGCATGATTCCATTTGTGAAGGACACCAAGGGGGCGCACTTTATCTGGCATATCTTTGTGATGCTGGGGGCTGCATTGCATTGGTTTGGAATGTACCTTTATGTGTATTAATAAAAGATAGATAAGTTCAACAGTGCTTCGAGGTCTGAGACTATGACAAGAACCGGAGAATATCTTGGAAAATTATTTGCACACATGGGAAAGGAGTGTTATATAGAGCCACCTTTTTATTGTGACTATGGAACCAATATACACGTGGGAGATTATTTCTATGCAAATACAGGGCTGATAGTTCTGGATCAGTGTGATGTCATCATTGGAGATCATGCATTTCTGGGACCAAGGGTCAATATATACTGTGCATGTCATCCGATAGATGCGATGATCAGAAATACCGGTGTGGAGCTTGGCAAGCCGGTTACAATAGGCGATAATGTATGGATCGGTGGCAATACGGTCATCAATCCGGGTGTGACCATAGGTTCAAATGTTGTCATAGGCTCAGGGGCGGTTGTCACAAAGGATATTCCGGATGGTGTGATAGCTGCTGGAAATCCATGTAAAGTCATAAGAATGATAACAAATAAAGATAAGGAATATTGGCTTAAGCAGCTAGAGGAATTTGAGGCAGACACAGGTGAGCAGGTAAAGCTGGAGCAGGACTGATTCAACATTGCTGCTGTGAGTTGAGATTCCAAAGCGATTTTCTATACCACACATCCTAATGAAGAGCCAATAAAAGGTATAAAAAAGATGAAACAGACTGATAACTTTAAGTTCGACGAGGCAAATGTTATGAATGAATTAGTATATAGAAATCTATCCGAAGATGAAAAACGACAAATATGTGCATGGAAATATGGCGGAGAATACGATTTGTATAATCTTCCTTCTTATGAAGAAATGCAAGTTCGACAGATAGGATTCATGAATCCCAAAAGTGAAAAAAATTATTATGGTTTTTGGGATGAAAGCATATTGGTAGGATTTGTCAATATATTGGAGGAAAAAGAAGAGATATTTATCGGAATAGGCGTAAATCCTGATTTGTGTAATAAACATTATGGTCAACGAATGCTCTTGATTACTTATGAGATTTCAAAAAAGTTATATCCTAACAAGCCGTTGTATCTGGAAGTTCGTACATGGAATATCAGAGCGATAAAGTGCTATCAAAAAGCAGGATTTAGGATTGATGGACAAGCTTATGAGTTGACAACAGGAATTGGTACTGGAACATTCTATCGAATGATAAGAGAATAGGAAACAGCACATGAAATATGATAAGATAGTGGAAGCAATTTTCATAGAACGTCCAAATCGTTTTATTGCGCGGGTAAAGATTGACGGAGCGGAAGAGGTAGAATTGGTTCATGTAAAGAATACGGGCCGTTGTCGTGAATTACTGCTGCCAGGTGCGGAAGTGATTTTGGAAGATTGCATAGAAAAGAATCCAAATCGAAAGACACGTTATGATTTGATTGCGGTTAAAAAATTGGATAACTAACCTTCAGTCTTGTGGAGAGATTGAAAGCAACAGAAGATCAGAATTTGTAAAGGAGATATACAACATGAAGAAAGTCTGCTTAGCGGTTTTGCCAGCTTTAACAATAGTGTTAGAATTATTACCCTTGGGAGCAGTTTGTATTTTTGCAACATCTCCAACAGAAAGAGTAAAAGAAACATTCTCATACTTTAGCCTTACACCGTTTGGCTATGCAAATTTTGCTCCACTTATTACAGCCACACTTACTGTTGCCATCTTCTTACTTTCATTGTTTTCATTGAAGAAGAAAGGTGTTCTCAAAGCATTGTTTGTCCTTTCCATTATTACGGTAGTTATTTCTCTTTTGCCATTGATGTATGGCTTAAACTACTATACCCTTGTAGGAGCCTTTATAACAGTAACACTTGTAATAGAAAGTATTTTGGCTAAGATACAACAAAAGTAAAGCGATAACTTCCAGTTGATATTTCACATATTTTAGGAAATTTAATAACTGTTATATTTGATTATCAAATTCTTCGCAAACCCTTGAAAATACTAAGTTTGTAGCAAGTGTACTTCCCCTTACTCTTTCCCTTGTGTTACATTCTCCCATTAGCTTTCATGAACCTTAATATGGGAAAAATTAAGGGAAAGAAAATTTCATAACACAGTATAACATATAACAATAACGACATGGTGAACTGATTGAAATGTTTTCGATATTTAACTCTATAACTGATTATCAAAAGAAAATGGAGATAAGATACGATGAGAACAATTTATGCAGAATACAACATAAATCACGATAGTATTGATGTTTACACAAGTGCTGGATATATGCTTCGCATTGACTGCTGGGAAGCTGAAAAAGATTTAAAAACCACATATGGATCAGAATGTGCACTTACTTCATTAGCTGTGGATGAGCCTTTGGAATATGCAAGATTATATCTTGAGGGCAATTTACAGATGTGGGTGGATGCAGAAGATTCATTAGAACTTTATTAAGTGAAAGAGGGATAGTGTTCATTAAGAGTGCTATCCCTCTTTAAAGAATGTGCGAAATGCAATAATTACATATTTTCTATGGATTAACAGAGCGCCTAAAAATAATCCATGTACTTATGAAGTAACAAATCAATAAAATTGCCAAAATCCCCATTGTTGCCCCTATTTGTAACATCAATGTACTAAACCCAATATAGGCTGAAATTTCTGCTGATATGGTTTGGATAAAGTAAGCTATTACAACAGCAGCTACAATGATTGCTGTGATAATTGGAAGCCCAAACCAAACACTTAATTGTTGCAAGATAAGTTTTCCGATATGCTTTTCTTCCGCCCCCAATTTTCGGAGTACAGAGAAGCGATATTTATATTGTCCTGCGTCTAAGAGTTGTTGCAAAGAAAGTACGGTAAGACATATAACCATCAGTACGACAGCACCATAAATCATTGCAGTCTGTAAAATAAAGTTATTTGCTATGGAACTATTGATTTGCAGTGTGCTAAAACGCACGCCATAAATAGCCCCGGTTTCTGCCTGCTCGGGATATTTCTCTGTAAAAAGTTTTTCCAGTTTCCTTGCATTTTCATAGGAGATATTTTCCGTTGTTGTAATATATCGGTTTTTTATTACTGGCAACAGCTTTTCACAAATATTGTCTGGAAGTACATACAATACATTTGTATAGGAATTGTACGCTGTTTCTCCAATCGGATCCTCATAATAGGACTGCCCGGAAAGAGTCAATTCTCCTGCGTCTGTCATAATGCTGGTGTGTTCTTTCAAAAAGCTATCCCGTTCTTCCTCGGTGGCGATTGCTTTCCATTGTGTTGTAAATTCATCTTCCTCCAGAGAAATCTGTTCGTAACCCAGCATTTCCCGTATAGTGTTATAATCACTCAAAGAAATTGCTACAATCGGAAAATCATATTTCTGTCTGTTGTGAAAATCGTCTTTCTCTGGCAGATATAGATTGAACGTGCAATCATAAACTGTATCTATTTTGTGTTCTGTCAGAAACTCAGTAATGATTTCATAACTGTCTTGCGGCAGATTTTCTTCTTCATATACGTCATTATATCTTGAATATACCTGCACATCATACATAGAGCGCATATCCAAATAACCTGAAGCCCAGCCCGTCAAAATAGGGGCGGCAATAAACATGAAGATTGCAAGGACAAGGGTTATACAAATCAGCGTCATTGTTTTGCTGGTTGTATTTAGTTTTGATATAATTTGCCCGAAAAAGAACAGGTTTTCTCCCTTGTATCTATGTTCCGGCGATTTTACTTTCCATGCTACAATCAAACCACTGGTAAGATAAATGAAGGCACAAATGAAGAAAAGTAAGTCAATCACAACAAAAAGCAGATATTGATTGAGCGTTCCACCACCTAAAGACAGATAATATTTATTTGTTAATGCTGCAACGCTGGCTGCTGTAAAAGCATTCAATACAGAACATATCAGCAAACCAGCAATGAAACATTCTCTTTTTTTCTTTCTAATTATGCAAAATATCGACCACAGCAAAGTAAGCAGCGGAAAAAGAATATTTCCCCAAAACATAAGCTGCACCGGAAACGCAAAGCGGGTGTCATAATAAAACCAGACCTTTTGTATTCCTGTAATCAATCCCCATACGGTAAATACTTCAAAGAGGACTACTACAACAGAAATGAAGCGGCTCTTTTTTAGCTCTGGTTCGTTCTCTTTCTCTGCGGAAAGCATATCAATAATTTTTGTTTTTTTGATTGTGCGTGTATTGAAAACTCCTACCACAAAAAAACTTACCACAAAAAATATCACTGTCAGCAAAACGGTGTCCGGGAACAATGTCCATGAGATTTCATAAGGCTCTCCATAAGCAGTAAGGAGCATTGCGGTAATGAATTGAGAGCAAAATACACCGCAAAAAATACCAATCAAAATGGAAAACATACCCATAATCAGTGTTTCTGCAAAGAAAATCCTGCCAATAGTTTTTTGTTCCATTCCCATAATGGACTGGACAGCAAACTCTTTTTGCTTTCGTCTTAGCATATAATGATTGACGAACCGTATCAAAAATAACAACAGCAATGTTATCATGCAGATTGCAATTTTCATTCCGTCACTTAACAGAGTAAAATCATACTCGCTGCCTATATCCGGGCTATAATAACTACTGGAAATAGACAAGAACGCATAAAACAAGGTAACACAGATTGTCATTGTGACAATGTAGACCAGATAGTCTTTTACAGACCGTTTTGCATTTCTGAAAACAAGTTTAGCATACATGGCTTTGTCCCCCTCCGATCATGGTAAGGACATTCAGAATTTTATCAAAAAAAGCACTTCTGCTGTCGTTGCCCTTGCGCAGTTCCATAAAGATTTCTCCGTCTTTCAAAAAAAGAATACGGTTGGCATAGCTGGCGGTAAAAGCGTCATGAGTTACCATAAGAATTGTCGCCCTAAGCTGTTCATTGATACTTTGAATGGTAGACAGCAACATTTGTGAGGAATGGCTGTCTAATGCCCCTGTCGGCTCATCTGCCAGTAAGAGCTTCGGGTTGTTGATAATTGCTCTTGCACAAGCACAACGCTGTTTTTGTCCGCCGGATACCTGATAAGGATATTTGTTTAGAATATCGCTGATATTCAGCTTTCCGGCTATATCCAAAATGCGGGATTCTACGCTCCCGGCAGGGACTTTGTTGATTGCTAATGCCAGTGCAATATTTTCTGAAATCGTCAATGTGTCCAGCAAATTGAAGTCTTGAAATATAAACCCTAAATTCTCCCTGCGAAAACGGGCAAGGGATTTTGGTTTGATTTCCGTTATATCTGTTCCATCTAAAAAAATATGCCCTGCACTTACGGTATCAATCGTAGAAATACAGTTGAGCAGCGTTGTCTTTCCAGAACCGGACGCACCCATAATTCCGAGAAATTCCCCAGCTTCCACAGAAAAGCTAATGTCTTTAATGGCTTTGGTAATATTCCCTTCATTGCCATAATATTTCTGGATATGTTCCAGTTTCAAAATCGTATTCATCTGATAAACCTCCTTAACTGTTCCATATCTTTATTGTAAATGGAGTATCTCATTTTTTGTATCAAGTTTTCTTACACAGTTCTTACAAAAATGTAAGAAGTGCAGAACCTGTCAGCCCTGCACTCCGATAATAAAATCATTCATTTGAAAGATAAGTGAAATCGTTGTTCCTCTGTTTTCGGAATAAGCAGTAAGCCCTATTCCCAGTTTATCACATAGACGCTTGCAAAGATATAAGCCAATTCCAGTAGAATTTTTCCCGGTTCGCCCATTCTGACCTGTAAATCCTTTTTCAAAAATACGGGGTAAATCACTTTTAGGAATACCTATCCCATTATCGCTGATAGATAGCACAATCTTGTCATTCGTTTTTGTTGCCCCAAAGTGCAAAATAGGCTGCTCTGCATGGTATTTGATTGCATTACCGATAATCTGATTTAAGATGAACCGCACCCATTTTTCATCGGTATAAACTTTTGTTTCTATATCGTCTATCTGAATTGACATATTGCTTTGACGCAAAAGATACTTATTATCTGCGATTGCACTATGCACAACATCGCATAAATTGACTTCACGGACAGAATAGTCTTTTTCAGCGTGTTCACTCCGGGCATAGTAAAGTGCCTGTTCTGTATATTGGTTGATATTCTCTAACTCTGCCAATACCTCTCTGGAAAAGGGAGAACGGTTATTCTCACACAGCAGCTTCATCGCTGTAATTGGTGTTTTTACTTCGTGTATCCATTGTTCAATGTATTCTTTATATTCCCTGCGTTCCCTCTGTACTTCGCCAATCCGTTCCAACATAGATTTTTCAGCCATTTTCATAATCTGGTAAAAAACCTGTTCATCAGCCCTTTCCGGCACTTGCATGATTTCCGGCAATAAATATCGTTCTTCTAATTGCTCCGTCATATTGAGCAATTTATTCAGATATTTTTTTCGTGAGAAATAAAATGCCAGCAAAGATAAAACAAGGACAATCGACCAGACTGCAAAAATAAACAGGACTGTTTGGATAGGATTATCGCTTGCAATCAGGAACAAAGCAAGGACAAGCATACCCAGCAGATTGATTAAAATAACGGGGAGTTGATTTTTCAAATATTGTTTTCCACTCATAATGTATATCCTTGCCTGTGTTTTGTTTTAATGAAATCTACAAGTCCGATTGCTGCCAGTTTGTCGCGAATACGGGTAATATTGACACTTAGGGCGTTATCATCAACATAAAGCTGATTGTCCCAAAGAAAATCCACAATATCATTTCTGGAACAGATTTTTCCGGAGTTCTTAAAAAGGTAGTAGAGGATTTTCAATTCATTCTTTGTCAATTCTGCTTTCTGTCCTTTGTACTCTATCATGCTACTCTCCAAATGCAGGGTAGCTTCTCTCCACATATAAATTTCTGTTTGAGGGGAACGGTAGGCTTTCTTTAACAATGCAGCAATTTTAGCAAGAAGAATAGCGGGATTATAAGGCTTTGTGATAAACGCATCTCCACCCAGCATAATGCTGTTCAGTTCGTCCATATCTGTATTGCTGCTTGTTACAAATACAATCGGAATATCTGAAAAGGTGCGAATCCCCGAGCATATTTCAAAACCGTTATTCCCCGGAAGTTTTATATCCAGAATAACCAGATGTGGCGCAGCTTCTTTTAACTGCTCTATTGTTTTGGAAAAATCCGTAACTGCAAATACTTCATATCCATTCCCAGACAAAAGAGTTTTAAGCTGTGTTTGTATCGTAAAATCATCTTCAATGATTAGTATTTTTTCCTTCATAGAGATACCTCCCTGACACTTTATTATACTGTATCAGAGAGGTTTTCTCAATCGTATTATTGAATGGGAATTTTAGAATGATTTTGTACATAGCTTTGTAAAAAATGCTTAATAGTTTCTTTTCTCAAGGTACGATTCTAAATAACACCTAAGTCCAACATATGCGCCCTGCAAAAGTACAAAAAGCAATAGAAGATTTACTGACAGTGTTTTTTTGATGGATTCTCCAAAATAAATGATGACAGCAGCACTTGTCAGTATCATCAGTAGAGTAATAACATCCCAACAGTTTTTCTTATATAATTCTATAACCTTTATTTCTATCAGTATCGCCAGTATCCCTGTTCCTGCCACACATATTCCTACAATCAATATTAGCAATAACCAATATACCATTCCGGCTATAAAAGCATTTGGAATTTTTGTACTAATCTGTGCCGCAGAATGCCCGGCATCAATCGTCCATCCGACAAAGGTTTGTATGAATGATGCTAAATCATTGAAGAATGATTTACAATCGACAAGGAACATATCTGACTGTACTGCCTGAAAAAGAGTGGTTGTCAGCGAATACCATGCAAGAAGGAACAAGGTTGTTTGGAACATTACCGTTTTTGCTTTATACTGTCCTGCAAGTCGCTCTTTTTGTGTTTCGTATTTTGCTTTTGCATTCTGATAGGCTGTCCGGTCACAGGCTTCACATTTTTCATAGAGTACCGGCTTTTCTACCGGTATTTCTACGATTTTCTGATGTGTCCGGGCATAATCCCGTTCCTGTGTTAAATAGCATATTTTATCTTGACATTCCTCTATCATGACGTTTGCGCTTCGCAACTTCTCTTTCTCGATCCGCAATGCTCTGTCTGCCAGCTTCAAGTCGTTCTTTAATGCTTGAATATTCCCGGCTCTGTTCTCTTTGTTTAATTTCTCGTTCAAGGTCAGAGATTCGCTGAGCTGCGTCTTCAGTTCCACGATAAGCTGTTCTTTCTGTTCTAGTTCTTCTTGTATCTCCTCGGTCAAGAGCAGAAGTTCTTCCAACTGTTCGGCGTTCTTTGATTCTCTGGATTCGTTCATCTATATCACGTCCTTTCTCTATCTGCTGTTCCAGTTCAGCAATTCGGTGTTCTGTTTCAGTAATAAACTGTTTTCGCTGTTCAGCTTCTGTGCCAATTTCTGCCATTGCTGATTTTCGTTTTCCAAAAGTTCTATCTTCGTTTTCTGTTCTTCCATCTTGGAAAGCAGTTCCTCGGTATTTGGCAAAATGTTGAGCAGCTCGGATAACTCGCTGTTTAATTTTTGCAATTTCTGATTCTGTTCCTGCATAAGAGAGAGTTGGGTGTCCCGGTTCTGCATTTCCAGAATCATTTCTGCCATTAAGGTCTGCTGTTCTTCGATTTGCCCAATCATGGATTCCATTAAGGGTATAATTTCCCGGCTTTCTTCTAATGTCATTTAATCGCTCCTTCCATAATGATAATGCACCCGATACTTTTCCAAAGGTGTCCAGTATCTTTTGCAATAACGTGTTTTGTTGTTTTATGATTTGATTTTCCGCTACTTTCCACGAACCTTTTATTTCCTGCCCGGCAAGAAACTTTTGTTCAATCTTTCTTGCGTCAGCGCCTTCATGGATGGTAGGAATCTGGAGTTTTCCCTGTTTTTCATAAGAACGGTGATCGACCTGATTATGCAAAGGAAGATGTTCATTACACACCTTTGCCCATTCACTCCGCCACAGTTCACAATTTTTTGGATTGTTCCATCCAGTAGCATCGGTCAGCACCCGTTTCCATTGCAGGCGGTTTCTTGCACCAATCTTCTGAATTCCGTTTTCGTCTAATACAGGGATACGGATTCCATGACGGTCAGGGTTTTTCTTATCCTGCCACCAGTTCGGATGGGATTCATCAATCACGATATTTCCGTTTTTATCTCTGACAAAATCCCAATCCTTGACTTCTTTCTTTCCCCAAGAATGATCCGGGTTAAAAGGACGCATAGTTAGAAGCAGATGGACATGGGGGTTGCCATCCCCTTTGTCGTGGATACTCCAATCAGCGCACATTCCTCTATCTACAAAAGTTTTTTGGATATAGTCGGTTGTATATTGAATTTGTTCCTGTCTGCTCCATTCTTTGGGGAGGGCAAATTCAAATGACCTGCCAAGTTGGGCATCTGCATTTTTTTCAATCTTCAATACCTCATTCCATAACCTTTGTTTCTGAAATGTGATTTTAAATTTTTCTAAAGCAGCTTCTTTATCTTCTGACCTTTTGTATCGGACAGATTTTTGAAAGCGTTTTATATTTTCTTCTGGTACTATCTGCCATTCAGGAGGTGCGTTTTCGCACATCATCAGACTGGTGTAGACCACTTCTTTTTTAGAAGTGTAATAACTGATTCTCCCGGTTTCCTCGTTTTTCATCACATCCCCATTGAGATATGCGGAAGCGGAGATAACAGATTTCCCTTTACTTCGTCCGACTATTTTGATTGTGTAATGAAAAATCGCCATGTCTGGATTCCCCCTTTCTGCACATCCGGCATAGATTTCCGGCAACATTGCTTTCAGTTTTAGAAAAAGCAGCATTGCCGGAACGCCCTCTGCGTAAGAGTGCCCTGCGCATAGCAGCCTGCATGGAATGCGCCTCTCTGGCGAAGAGTGCCTCCTGCGGCATGAGCAGGTCTGGCTGAAAGCCCCGCCGACGGAACGAGCCCGGCAAGCGTGAGCGCAGACCGGTTGCCACTTGTGGCAAACTTATTGGGACGACCTCTGGTTGTCCATAAGTGCGCCCTTCATGAAAAAGCAATGAAGGGAATGAAAAACTCATCCCCTCCGCCATTACACTTCCTCCATATCGGTATTGACTTCTTTCTGCATTGCCTTTGAGAAAAATTTCCCGTTGGCTTCCTGCCTTTTCAGAAAACCAATCAGCTTTGGGATGTCTTCTTCCTCAATAGGCGAACCAAGAACGGATTCCACCGCACCGCCAACCTGACAGAGCCTATGGGTTCGTTTTTTACTTTCTTCGGCTTTCTTTCGTTTCAGAAGTTCTTTCTTCTGTGCTGCATATCGTTTTGCTTTTTCAAGGCTTTCCTGTTCCTTCTTTTCCATTTCAAGCATTCGTTCTTCATAACTTTTTGTTGATTTTGCCATGATTACATTCCCCTTTCTTTTACAAACATAAGTTCTCGGTTGCGTATCAGAAGAAGCACATGGTATAATCTTCTTGCGTGTAGGTATATCATGGCTTCGGTCTGATAGAACCTTTGGCGGTTTCTTTGGAAGCCGCCTTTTTAATTTGCCGCAGTTCTTGTTACGGCTTTTACATTTCCTCTATCCCTCAAATCACGACCTTCATTCGCTTCCATAAACATTTCCAGAATATCGGTTTTAATCAGGACTTTGCGACCAACCTTTAATACTGGAAGTTTCTTCCATTCTACAAGCTGTCTTAAGGTGTTTCTGCCGATTCCCGTATAGTCAGCAGCTTCTTCGATGGATAATGCAATTTTTCTTTGCGTCATATAATCACCTCCTTATAAATTGCATTATGCAATTCTTGTGATGTAAGTATATCCTTTTCATATCTTTTTGTCAAGCGTTACGAAATATTAAAAATAATTTTTAAGTTGCATATTGCAATTACAGAAAAACAATGCTATAATTCATACATACCGAAAAAGGAGGCAGTCAGCATGAAAGATAAAGAACTACGCAAGCTGATAGGCAGCAGAGTAAAACAGCGCCGTCTGGAATTGAATCTGACACAGCCTTATGTCGCAGAAAAGATGGGTGTTACCGCTTCTACAATCCTGCGTTATGAGAATGGTTCGATTGACAATACGAAAAAAATGGTGCTGGAAGGTCTTTCGGAAGCACTCCATGTATCTGTGGAATGGCTCAAAGGGGAAACAGATGAATATGAAACCGACATTACGGATAAGAGAGAGTTACAGATTCGTGATGCGATGGGAGATATTCTGGAACAGTTACCGCTTGCCCTTACCAAAGAAGAAGATGCTTTTTCAAAAGATTTATTACTGCTGATGTTAAAACAATATGGTCTGTTTTTGGATTCCTTCCAGTTCGCCTGCAAAAACTTCAAGGGGAATGCTGGTCAGACGGATATTGCCAAAACAATAGGGTTTGAATCGAATGATGAATATAATGAGATTATGTTCTTAAGGGAAATCACTCCTACCATCAATGCTTTTAATGAGATGGCAGACGTTGTAAGGCTCTATTCCAAGAAACCAAAAACAGCAGAACAAAGGCTTGCAAATCTTTTATCAGAAGTCTTATACGAAGATTCCGAATCGGTATAGTAAGACAACCGGAGTTATGATATACTTACACGCACGAAGCATTTCATCAGTTCCGATTGTCTAATATCGAAAGGAGACATACGATTATGGCAAAAGGATCTGTAAGAAAAAAAGGAAAGAAATGGTACTACCGCTTCTATGTAGAGGACGCAAGCGGCAATCTTGTTCAGAAAGAATGCGTTGGAACAGAAAGCAAAAGTGAAACTGAAAAGCTGCTCCGTCAGGCAATGGATGATTATGAGAAAAAGAAATTTGTTGCCAAAGCGGAAAATCTCACAGTCGGACAGCTTTTGGATGTGTGGGCAGAGGAGGAATTAAAAACAGGTACGCTCAGCAATGGTACGGTGGAGAATTACCTCGGAACAATCCGAAATATCAAGAAACACCCATTGGCAGAACGGAAACTGAAAAATGTAACCTCTGAACATTTGCAATCCTTCTTCGATTTGCTTTCCTTCGGGGGAGTTCATCCCGACGGAAAAGAGAGAAAGGGTTACAGCAAAGATTATATCCATTCTTTTTCCGCAGTCATGCAGCAGTCCTTCCGTTTTGCAGTATTTCCAAAGCAGTATATTACGTTCAATCCCATGCAGTATATTAAACTGCGGTATCAGACGGATGAAGTGGATTTGTTTTCCGATGAGGATATGGACGGAAATGTCCAACCAATTTCACGAGAAGATTATGAAAGACTGCTTGCTTATCTGCAAAAAAAGAACCCAGCCGCAATACTTCCAATCCAGATAGCCTATTATGCCGGGCTTCGTATTGGAGAAGCCTGCGGTTTGGCATGGCAGGACGTAAATCTGGAAGAACAATGCCTTACCATAAGACGCAGCATCCGATATGATGGCTCAAAGCGCAAATATATCATCGGACCAACCAAGCGGAAAAAAGTAAGGGTTGTTGATTTTGGAGATACACTGGTAGAGATTTTCCGTAATGCCCGGAAAGAGCAGTTAAAAAATCGAATGCAGTACGGAGAACTTTATCACACGAACTACTACAAAGAGGTCAAAGAGAAAAACAGAGTGTACTACGAATATTATTGCTTAGACAGAACAGAGGAAGTCCCGGCAGATTATAAAGAAATTTCTTTCGTCTGCTTAAGACCGGATGGTTGTCTGGAACTTCCGACTACTTTGGGGACGGTATGCAGAAAGGTGGCAAAAACATTAGAGGGATTTGAAGGCTTTCATTTCCACCAGTTACGTCACACCTATACAAGCAACCTTTTAGCAAATGGAGCTGCCCCAAAAGATGTGCAGGAATTGTTGGGACACTCAGATGTCAGTACCACAATGAACGTCTATGCTCACTCCACAAGAGATGCGAAACGAAAATCAGTTCGGCTTCTTGATAAAGTGGTGGGCAATGACTAAAAAATTTCCCTTATTTCCCTTGTGATTATCTCATAAGGGCAAAAATAAGGGAAACTACATATCATTTCACTAATGGACAGGCAGGAAAGCCTATAAAATGGGGAAAGTTAGAGGAATAATTATATAAATTCAAGTTTGTAAGGAACAGAAACTTTGAATTTGTAGGTGCGATTGATGAAAATTATTGAAGTTAAAGAAAATATGTAAATTGCAGTTTGTCGAACTGAATATAAGGATGATCCGTCTGCGGTATGGGAGCATCCCCATACCGCAGATGCTTATCAGCCGCCCATACAGACCGGTATGAGCTTCCCGTAAAAAATACCACCTATGTTCGTAAAACAACCACCTATCGAGAATCGGTAGAAATCGGTTCTTGATTTTCCTATACTGTAACCGTAGCGAGGAGGTGAACCGATGCAAATTGAAATCAAGATAGACGAAAAATGCAAAGAGCCAAAAATCATCGTGATGACGGACAAAATGACCGATGAAGTCAATGCAATCATAAAAAGACTGTCAGACGAGCAACCGCAGGTCATTGCCGGATTCAGGGAGGATGTGGTCGAGGTTCTGGAACCGTCTGAAATCTACCGTGTTTTTGCTGAATCAGGTAAGGTGTTTGCCGAGACAAATCACGGCGAGTATGCGCTCCGCCTGAGGCTATACGAGGCGGAACAACGGCTTGACAGCAAGACTTTTGTCCGAATATCAAACTCGGATATTATCAATCTGAGAAAGGTCAAGAGCTTTGATTTGAGCTTTGTCGGGACAATTTGCATCACGCTTTCAAACGGTACGGTTACTTATGTTTCACGGCGATCCGTCGCCAAAATCAAACAACTGTTAGGACTGTGAGGTGGTAGAAATGAAGAAAAAACTGATTGGACGAGGTGTAATTGGTTTCCCTGTTGGCATTGCAATCGGATATGTCATTACGGTGATTATCTCAATCTGCATTGGGGATGGCTTCTTCCACCCGGTCAATCCAGAGCTTGTGAATAAAATGGGGAGCGAATTAAATGCGATTCTCATTCAAACCGGTCTGAGCGGAATAATGGGCACAGGCTTTGCAATGGCTTCGGTTATTTGGGAAATTGATTCGTGGAGCCTTGCAAAGCAAAGCGGAATTTATTTTTCCATTGCCTGTGTTACGATGTTTCCGATTGCCTATATTACGAATTGGATGAAGCATAATGCCATTGGTATTCTTTCATATGTAGGAATATTCGTTGCAATTTTCGTCATCACTTGGCTCGTTCAATATTTTGTATGGAAACGCAAAGTGAAAAGAATGAATGACGGAGTTCGGAAGAGTAATAACGCAAAATGAGCATAACCTTCACAACGGCAACTTCAGGCTTATCGGATATGAAAATCTTTGTGTTCAACCGCTTTTGCAACACTTTTTTCAAAAACGTGTTTTCGGGCAGATGAAATAGTCCCCCTTGGCTTGCAACTAAACCTAAAAATCGCATAATTTTTAAGGCTTTTGCCCTGTTTTGGGCAGAAGCCTTTTTTGCATATTTGATAAAATTTTCTCTTTAATATATCATCAAATCAGATAAAAACAGCGAGGTGGATAGTATGAAAGGAGAAAAATACCATATATATTTAAGTACAAAAGAAAGAAACGAAATTGTTGCTTTCCTTATAAATCTAAAAAACAAATTGATTGAACAAGGCAGATACACAGACCCAGTTGATGATGTTCTGTTTAAGGTCTTAAAAACAAAAAGAAAGAAAATAATAAGACGCAAAAAGAAATATTGAATTATAAAACAAGTGATTTTAACTAAATAGAAAAATTATGGAAGA
>ERZ779829.565-NODE-565-length-16269-cov-3.103799_pt1 | contig 16269 bp, 7 predicted proteins | sample MGYA00511562_ERZ779829 | MGnify/ENA primary metagenome ERZ779829 (study PRJEB29588, sample SAMEA2151677) | human gut metagenome | biome: human gut; feature: human-associated habitat; material: faeces | place: Denmark | collected 2008/2010 ... | reverse complement strand
CGGTTTCGGTGGACTGGAACAGAGTGTCAGCGAGCGTCGACTGGACGATTATTATCAGTATAGTTTCACCACTACATTCGATCTGGGACGTTTCTTTCCTAAAAAGGCTAAATTGGCCGCTCCTATTTACTTCTCTTACTCCAAAGAGGCCACTACGCCAAAGTACAACCCTTTGGACAAAGATATGCTGCTGGATGATGCGCTGGATGCCTGTACCACCGATTGGGAACGAGACTCGCTGATGAATATCGCCCGTGAAATTACTACCTACCGCAATTTCAGCCTCAGCAATGCACGACTGGGTATTACAAGTAAAACCCCCATGCCTTATGATCCGGGGAACTTTACTTTCAGCTATTCCCGTTCCCTCCGCCACAATCAGGGTAGCACCACAGCTTACGAAAACGAAACGGACTGGCGCGCTGCAATGACTTATAATTATGCTCCTGTCTATCGCCCGTGGGAACCTTTCAAAGCTATGGAAAGCAAATCTCCATGGATGCGTTTCATCAAAGAAATCAATCTGAACTGGCTGCCTCAAAGCATCTCATTCAATACCGATATGACGCGTCACTATTATGAACTTCAACTCCGCGACCTGGAGGCATTGACTGCCGCAAGCAGTTCCATCGGCAGCGGGGATCTCAGTATCGAAGGCATCCCCATCTCCGTCGCTAAAGAATTTCTATGGAACCGTGACTTTGCCCTGCGCTGGGACCCTACAAAAAACCTAAAACTGAACTTTACCTCTGCTACCCACGCCGAGATTGAAGAACCTTACGGTGTAGTAAATAAAGACCTTTACCCCGATGAATACTCAGCCTGGAAAGATACAGTACGCCGCAGCCTGCTCTCACTCGGCCGCCCTATTGATTTCCAGCAGACATTCAATGCCACTTATAAGCTCCCATTCGACAAGTTCCCCGCTACCGACTGGGTCAGCGCTGACCTTCGTTTCGCCTCTTCTTACAACTGGGACCGGGGTGTTTCCCTTTCCGATGGCATAGAGATGGGCAATACTGTCAGCAATCAGCGCAGCATCGACGTAAACTCGCGTTTCAATCTCGAAGCACTCTATAACAAGGTGCCTTATTTAAAGAAAGTAAACCGCCGCTTTTCTGCTTCCTATCGCAAACCCGCCTCACCCAAAGAACAAAAGCCCCGTCGCTTCGACAAGGAAGTACAATTGCGTACAGACACTACAGTTACCATTCAACACGGTATGAACTCCCGTCGTCCCAAAGTCACCGCTCTCACAGTGGACGGACGTCGCTATCCCGTACGTTATAAAGTTATAAATGCTAATTCACTACGTATTGATACGCAGGACACGGCACGCATAAAGCTCACTGTAATCCCCGGTCCCGATCCAGAAGATGGTTGGTGGTATAAATTCGGCCAGCATGCTACCCGCATTGCCATGAGCGTACGCAATTTCAGCTTTACCTACAAAAATACGTATGCCATGACCCTTCCCGGTTTCCGTCCTGAAGTCGGTGACATGTTCGGCCAGAAGAAACACGGAGGCTTCCTTGCTCCGGGAATGGACTTTGCATTCGGTTTCACCGGAGACGACTATATCGACCGTGCCTTGCAAAACGACTGGCTCATCTGCAGCGACTCCGTTGTCAGCCCTGCCAGCAGCAATGCCCTTGAAGATCTTCAATTGCGTATCTCCCTTGAACCGATACGCGACCTCAAAATAGACCTTCCCGCCAATCGTACCCGAAACCGCAGCCGCGAAATACAATATATGTTCGAAGGTATGCCAGATACCCGCAGTGGTAACTTCTCCATGAGTATCATTTCTATCGGTAGTGCTTTCGAACGCCCCAGCGCCGGTGACGGTTACCATTCCGGTACATTCGAACGTTTCCGCCGCAACCTTGACGTCATCCGTGACCGTGTGGAATCCCAATTCCTCGGTGCACAGTATCCGCAAGGCAGCACTCTTGCCGGAAAGACATTCGATCCGGCAAACGGCACAATCAGCAAGCACTCACCGGATGTCATGATCCCTGCCTTCCTCGCCGCCTACACCGGAAAGAGCGCTCGGAACTCCGCTCTCGACTTCTTTCCCAGCCTGTTCTCCATGATGCCGAACTGGCGTATCACCTACACAGGACTTACCAAGATAGCCTGGTTCAAAAAGAACTTCCGCAGTGTCAATCTGAATCATGCCTATCGCAGCACCTACAGCGTCGGCAGCTACAACACTTTCCAGAGTTTCATGAGCTATATGGGGGATATAGGCTTTGTAGAAGATGTGCAATCAGGAAATCCTATCCCTTCATCGCGCTTCGACATCAGCATGGTATCCATTAATGAGCAATTCTCCCCCCTTATCGGTATGGATGCCACCCTCAAAAACGGACTTACCGCCAAAGTGGAATATAAAACCAGCCGTATATTAAATCTCAGTATGAGTGCTTGTCAGCTGGTAGAAACCGCTTCCCGCGATTTCGTTATCGGTTTGGGATATAAGATTGTAAACTTCAATTTATTCAGTGGCCGGAATGTAAAAGACAGCAAGAATCGTGTCAGCCATGACCTTGCTCTCCGTGCAGATATTTCATTCCGCAACCAATCCGCCCTCTGCCGGGACATCCAGCAAGGTTTTGCACAAGCTACCAATGGCAACAAAGCTCTGAAAATATCATGTTCAGCAGACTACACCCTGAGTCGCTTGTTAACCCTGCGCCTCTACTATGACCGCCAACAGAATACTCCGTTAGTGTCCTCTAGCTCATATCCGGTAGTCAGTGCCGACTTTGGTTTCAGCATGAAATTCTCTCTCACGCGGTAAATATACTCGACTATTAAGGAGCAATTCAAGGGAAAGTCCTATCTTTGTGAGATAAACAACAAGCAATATGAAACAAGCAAGAATTTACATGAAGCGTTGGTTAGGAATTAACGAACGCAGTAAACAGCTCTCGACCGACACCTGGTATTTGAACTTTGCCAATCAACTACTATCTTTGATCGATGAATCCCCTTTATACAGTAAAAAGTTTGAAGCAGAGAAAGTAGATGCTGCCCTTTCATTGGCTATTTATCTGCAAGACGCCATCGCCCAGTCCGGTGGTTGGAAAGAGTTTTCCAATGCCTATTACGGATTGTACAAGTCCTATCTTCCTTTCTATACGCTGACCGACGAGTATCTTCCCGACGAAATCAATGTAGAGGATATCTCATTCATTCAGTGGACGCTCCTCTCCCGCTATGCCATCTTCGAAGAGGACGAAGTTATTATCCAGAATCCTCATGATTCTGACCTGATAGAATTCAGCCAAAAGGTATATGATGTGATGGATACCGCCTTTGAAGAAGCTCCCATCTGCGATGAGCCGTCTTCTCCCATTTGGGTAATGGGACTTGATTTACTGGAAATGCCATTAGTACCACTTCCCGAAATCACTCCCGGAATGACACTTAAAAAAGATGTGGAGAACTGCTTGTCATACAGCAAAGGAGAACCACTACTTTATTTTACCACCTACGATGAATTACGCCGTTTCTTTGTGGAAGAACTAAAATGGGAAGATAAAAATGAAAGTCTGTTACCAGAATTAAGAGATGAAAGAAACTTTGTGATCTATGCTAATGCCAAAGGTATGCTGATAGCCTCTAATGTTTCTTATTGCTTCTGCGATCCACGCAATCCGACTTATAATGCAGAAAAGGCAGCTGCCAAAGGATACAAATTATTCACTTATCCGGGTACCTGCCCCTTTGATCTCCTGAAGTATGGTATGGCAAAAGGGCTGCTTCCTGATATGCAACTTCCCTTCCCTGGTGGAAAAGAAGTATTGCACGATAATTGGGACTTCATTGCACGATATTTCTTGTGTGAATATTACGAAGGAGAGTGAAAATAAGTGATTAGTTGTTAGTGATAAATTGTAAGCATAACATTAATCACTTATCACTAACAACTAATCATTATTTCTACATTTCTATAATCTCTTCCTTGCACAGTGTCAACTTCTCTACCCCGTCTGCCGTCACTACCCATGAGTTTTCAATACCCAGGGGGCCGACACCCGGCAATACGATTTTGGGTTCGAGGGCAAATACCATACCCGGTTCTAATTCCTGCTTCATACGCGGAGCCAGTACAGGAGCTTCGTTGATTTCCAAGCCAATGCCATGACCAATAAATTTCGCCTTCTGTCCTACTCCCATAAAGTAATCGGCAAATCCGGCTTTCGTTACGATATCAATAGCTGTATTATAGAGATCTTCGCAAACAGCACCCGGTTTTGCCTTTTCAATCACAGCTGCCTGTACATCCAGACATGTTTGATGCGCAGCATAAGCCTTCTCCGGTAACTTACCGATAGAGAATACTCGGCTCATATCACCCATGTATCCATAGAAGTTTCCACCCATATCAACCATAAAACTCTGACCGGGTTGCAACAGTGCACCATTTGCACCGATAGGTATAGACGGATCAAGTCCTTCACCACCTAAAGCAAAGTCATAAGGTGCAGGAGCAGTGGCATTATCTCCCGCCAGCAAGCTACCCATAAATATCTCCATACTCTGACCAAATGTACGGAAAATACCCAGACAACCTTCCAAACGCATCAAGCGTTCTATTTCAATAGACAACTGACGATCTGTCATTCCCGGTCGATACACAGAAGGAATCTGTTCATAAGCCTTCGTATGAGCAATACCCGAACGACGGAACATTTCAATTTCAATATTTGTCTTTACACTACGTGCCTTACGGATCAGGGGAGTACCATTCACAACAGTAGTTTCTGGGAAGCAAGCTGCCAGACGGGTATACTCCGTATAAGAGAGTTCGTCTCCCTCCAACATCAATTTCGCAGGCAAAGGTAGACCGCACTCTTTCAATAAATCGGGCAATTGTTCCGGCTTACGGATAGAATGTATATGTTCTCCTTCAATATTATTAGGACGTTTGATAAATAAGCGTGCCGGAGCATTCAATGGTAAATACAGATAGCCGCTGACAACGCGTCCGTACGTATAAATCAAGTTTACATTGCAAGTGATAAGAGCGGCATCAATCTCTTGTTGAGCCATCAAGACACGTATCTTATCGCGTCTTAATTTTAGTTCCGGTTGTAACATCTCTTTGTTATTTAATGATTTTCCGGGTGCAAAGGTAATAATTTTGGTATTAAGTACGAGGTATTAAGTATTAAGTTTGACTGATAGTTGCGCTGTAGAAGTGAATATACCTAATTGTTGGTATGCCTATAAAAAAAGTACTGCCCTACACCTTCACAGGCAGGACAGCACAAACCACAAATACAAATACAACTAAACAAAGTTTTCCTTTAAATAATTCCCTGACCCATCATTGCGTGAGCCACCTTCATGAAGCCTGCAATATTGGCTCCCTTCACGTAGTTGATGTAACCGTCAGGTTCTGTCCCATATTTTACGCATTGTGCATGAATGCCGTGCATAATAGCGTGCAGTTTCTCGTCCACTTCGGCAGCACACCAACTGAGGTGCATTGCATTCTGTGACATTTCCAATCCGGAAGTAGCAACACCACCGGCATTGACAGCCTTACCCGGAGCATACATCACCTTATGTTCGATGAACAAGTCGATAGCTTCCGGCGTACAGCCCATATTAGATATTTCACCCACACACATCACTTTATTTTCAATCAACTGACGGGCATCATCACCATTCAGTTCATTTTGCGTAGCACAAGGCAATGCAATATCAGCTTTCACTTCCCATGGACGCTTGCCGGCAATAAATGTAGAACCGGGGAATTCGTCTGCATACGGAGCTACTATATCATTACCCGATGAACGGAGTTCAAGCATATAATCTATCTTTTCGCCACTGATACCATTCGGATCATAAATATATCCGTCCGGTCCGGAGATAGTAACCACCTTGGCACCCAACTCGGTTGCTTTGGTAGCGGCACCCCAAGCTACATTTCCGAAACCGGAAACAGCAACGGTCTTACCTTTAATATCAATACCTTTAGTTTCTAACATCTGGTTCACGAAGTACAATCCACCGAAACCTGTAGCTTCAGGACGAATCAGAGAACCACCGAATTCCAAACCCTTTCCGGTAAATGTGCCGGTAAATTCACGGGTTAACTTCTTATACATACCGAACATATAGCCCACTTCACGACCACCTACACCGATATCACCGGCAGGAACATCCATATCCGGACCGAGGTGACGCCACAATTCCAGCATGAAGGCCTGACAGAAACGCATGATTTCAGCATCGCTCTTTCCGCGCGGAGAGAAGTCGGAACCACCCTTACCACCGCCCATAGGCAATGTAGTCAAAGCATTCTTGAAAGTCTGCTCAAATCCCAGGAATTTGAGGATAGAAAGATTTACGGAAGCATGGAAACGAATACCGCCTTTGTACGGGCCAATGGCATTGTTGAACTGCACACGATAACCAAGGTTCGTCTGAACTTCACCTTTATCATCCACCCACGTTACACGGAAAGTAAAGATACGGTCAGGTTCAACCAGACGTTCTATAATTTTCGCTTTCTCGAACTCAGGATGTTGGTTATAGATATCTTCGATGGAAAGAAGAACTTCCTTTACGGCTTGAAGATACTCAGACTCGCCGGGGTGCTTTGCCTCTAAAGAGGCCATGATACGTTCGATATTCATAATATTACGTTTTAAAGGTTATTACCTTGTTGACTTCACGCTATTCAAACAAAATGTCAATGAATAACACCGCAAATATAAGAAAACTTTTCAAAACAGCTAAATTTTACGGTTATATTTTGATTAAAGAATGATAAAATGTCAAATCCCCGGCATTCTCTATTCATACCTAAATGGTCTATTCTTTTCCTATTCTGTCAACAATTCGCCATAACGGCATAAATATAGAAAAAATTATAATAAAGAAAATAAGAAATGACGAATAATTTACGAAAAAAGACACAATCCTCACGGACTATGCCTTTCCAATTGCTAACTTTAATTCTTAAATGCTTGTATTAAATCCGCAACATAATAATTACTATGTACGGACAAGCTTCATAATTTCTTCAATCCTTTTACCTCTTCTTTTGTTGCTTCTCGAACACTGATAGCCACCCCTCCACTACTTGCCAGAGGTTGACGCAGCACACTCTTTGACGTTACTATGCCACGACGGATGTCATAGCTCTGCGGATTATCTTTCCAGTCTGCATCCCGACCATCTGCATAAACGGTAACAATATATTTCCTTCCTTCGGGTAAGAAAGAGAAAGGAATAGTTGCCGTACGAGGATGTTCGTCGGTAATAGCACCTACATACCACTCTTGTTTTCCTTTGGCTTGACGAGCCACTGTGATATAATCACCCGGTTCGGCTTCCAGATACCAAGAATTGCTCCAATCCACCGCTACATCCTTAATAAATTGAAACGCATCGGGAAAACGGCGATAATTATCCGGCAGGTCTGCTGCCATCTGTAACGGAGAGGGCATCGTTACATATAGAGCCAATTGTTTTACCAATGTAGTACCCGCCTGACCTTTAGGTTTCGAACCATTATAATACGAAAGTTTTGTCTGGAAAATACCAGGAGTGTAATCCATCGGACCACCCTTCAACCGAGTAAACGGCAAGATACAAGTATGATCCGGATCATTGCCCCCCATAGATTCAAACTCACCACCACGGGCAGATTCTTGCGCTACCCAGTTGGGCCAGGTACGGCACAAGCCGGTGGGACGAACAGCCTCGTGACTATCTACCATAATCTTATAATCAGCAGCACGCTTCACCACATGTATATAATGATTGTTCATCCATTGTGAGGAATGATATTCACTACGGGGAATGATTGAGCCCACATATCCGGTCTTTACAGAATTATAGCCATTATCTACCATAAATTGAAAGGCTACATCCAGCTGCCGCTCATAGTCGGCAGCATTAGCAGCCGTCTCATGATGCATGATAATCTTTACTCCCTTTGATTTGGCATAGGCATGTAGTACCGCAACATCAAAGTCCGGATAAGGTTTGTCAAAAAGGAACTGACGATCCTTACGATAGGATGCCCAATCTTCCCAACCTTCATTCCAGCCCTCAACCAATACCGCATCAATACCATTCTCCGCCGCAAAGTCTATGTACTCTTTCACATGTTCAGTATTGGCCGGATGATGTCCATTAGGAGTTAACTTTGAATAGTCGGTTATGCCGGGTTTAGCCTTATAATAGTCGCTATATGCCCATGTACCTCCTCCACCAGTAAACATCTCCCACCAGACACCGATAAATTTCTGTGGCTTAATCCAAGAAGTATCTTCCAGCTTACAAGGTTCATTCAGATTAAGAATCAACTGAGAAGCAAGGATGCTACGTGCATCGTCACTAACCATAATTGTACGCCACGGGGTATGCAACGGTAATTGCAGATATCCTTTCTTTCCTAATTTATCGGGAGTAAGATGAGCAGAAAAGTTAAACTCTTTATCATCCACATTCAGCAACATGGCAGAATAATCTACCAAGGCAGCTTCATGAATATTGATATAAAGTCCTTCGGTAGTCTTTATCATAAGGGGTGTTTGTACTGTGAATGAAGTCGCTTTAGCTTCATATCCTTTTTTACGTAGATTACGTTCCATAGCTTCGCGCACTTCGGAAATGGCCGCAGTAGTATAGGCAAACTCATTCGTATCATAATCACCGGGAATGCAATAGAGTGTATGATTACCGGTCAGATTGAATTCCGTCAGTTCGTCTTTTACCGTCAGATAATTCATGGTTTTCTGCTCCGGCAACTCATAACGGAATCCGAGTCCATCGTCAAACAATCGAAAACGTACAATCATCATACGGTCGTGCTTTGCCGGTTGTGAGAGAGTGACAGTAAGTTCATTGTAATGGTTACGGACTTTTTCATACTCTCCCCATACAGGCATCCAAGTTTCATCAAAAGTAGAATTTGTTGCATCAAGAATCCGGAAGCCATTTGACAAATCCGCTTCTTCCATAAGTATTCCCAAGGCAGAAGGTTCTACAACCGGCTCTCCTTTGTAATATAAGCTATAGACCGGCCCCCCCTCGGAATCAAGCACAACATTGAGTTTCAGATTCCCATTGGGAGATGACAATTCGTGTGCCATCGCCACACAAGCAATTCCCAGAAATACAACTGTTAATAATACATGTTTCATATACATCCGTTATTGTTGATATATAAAATATTGATAAGGTTCCATCGTCATTACTGTAGGCAACTCCACATCCACACCGGCAATCACATCGGTCATGGTCTTGCCAGCATGCTCCATAGGTACTTTCACTTGTACAGACTCATTGGCAGTATTCACCATGACCAACATGCCATGACTGCCTGCTGCCCGATAAAATGAAGCGACATCTCCGGTAGTATAAACTTCCAGTTCACCACCACGTACACTGCTCGTAGCTTTATAGGCTCTGATGATTTCTGCCATCTCTTGCGCAAAGACTTCATTGGACTTCAAGTCTATAACTCCGTAATTGAAAAAGTTAAGTGACCGCGGATAGGCTACTTCCTGCGAACTATAAATAAGAGGTATCCCCTCGAGCATAGTCGTCAATACAAAAGCAGACATGGCACCACGCTCACCGCCATAACATTCTATCGGTGAAGCCTCACTTGCCTGGTCATGATTAGTAGAATAGCGTAACCGTAACGTACCCTTCGGCATTCCCTCCAATTCGGAAGTATTCATAGCATAAAGGTCAGTAAGTGAGCATTTACCGGCATAATAGTCTTTCAGTTTACTATGGAAGTTCCAGCCGTAGAGCAGATTGAAACCATTGTTCATTAAAGACGTTTTTCCGCCTTCGGCAAGCATCAGCAAATTATTGTCAAGTGTACGGAGCTCGGCGATTGCTTTCTTCCAGAAAGCATCTGGTACCCCCTCGGCATAATCACAACGGTATCCATCAATACCAATTTCTGTTACCCAATACTTCATGGCATCAATCATGGCTTGCTGCATGGTTTCGTTGTCAAAATTCAAGTCAGCAACATCCGCCCAAGGCTGTTCTTGAGGTTGTACCACATTGCCATTTGCATCCTGTGTATACCAATCCGGATGCTCAGTCACCCAAGCATTGTCCCACGAAGTATGGTTGGCAACCCAGTCAAGAATCACTTTCATTCCTTTGGCATGGGCAGCATCTACCAGTTCTTTCAAGTCTTTTTTTGTTCCGTAACGTGTATTCAGCTTTTTATAATCCTTTATACAATAAGGTGAATTCACACTTTTCAGTACTCCCGGCTCATTTACAGGCATCAGCCAAAGCACGGTAGTTCCCAGGCTTTGAATACGGTCAAGCTCTGCTTTGATGGCAGAGAACGCATTTTCTTCGGCAAAAATGCGGGGATTTGCCTCATAAATCACCATATCCGAAGCCATGTATTCTTCCTGTGGGACGGGAATCGGTTCCATGTCACTCTGACTATCACTACACCCCATACAAGAATGTAGCATCGTAAAGAGCAGTGTCGCAATTATTACTTTTTTCATATTTCTACTTTTTATCTATACTTATACTCATTGGCGGAACTGATATCTGCAAAAGGAGCATCCAAACTCTCCAGTGATGGGCATTGGCAGAAAAGATACTAAGACTTAATACTAAAAATCCCGGAAGCCAATACTAAAAAACAAAAGAGCTAAGAGATAACTTCTTCCCAAGGCTTGGTTTTTCTAACCCAAGACTTGGGATAGAAAAACCAAGCCTTGGGACATATATCCGCAAGATTGAAAAGAGATATCCTATCCCCAATCTCATTCCACCAATAGGTCATTTAACATCTTCATTACTATACAAAACTCATTTCAAGAAATTATTCTGATTAGAAACAAAAGCCGCTTCAGATTCCGGTTCAGAGTCTCCGTCCGGATTGTTAGGGTCAATCTCCTCACCAGCTATGTCCGTAATACGGAAATAATAATCTCGATCAAGCGTCACTGCTGCGAGGTCAAATTGTGAGCCTCCATTGTTATTATTCATTATCAGATTGTAAGTCAATCCCTTATTTGCTTCACCTGTATCGTAATAATTATACGTGACACCTTTTATCTCAACACTACCGGTTGGTAATATTCCTGGCCAACTGCCAAAGAGTTCCGGTATATCATTTCCCCACGCATATATGGTTGTTTCTGCCCATCCGGACTGGTCTTCAATAAATATGGCATAACCATCATGGATAACCACTGCATCCGGTTCTATTTCCGTCCAACCGCTTTCTGTGATTTCCAAATATATGTCACGGTCAAGAGTAAAGTTCTGTGGTCCATCAAATTGTGAACCTACTCCATTATCGTTAAATATCAAATTGTAAACCAATCCCTTATTTGCTTCACCTGTATCGAAGTATTTATAGGTAATTCCTTTTATCTCAACGCTACCAGTAGGTGAAATACCGGGCCAACCTCCAAAAAGTTCCGGCAAATCATTTCCCCACGCATAAAGTGTCAGTGCATCCCAACCTGTATTGTCCATCACGAACACAGCATAACCGTCATGAATCACTTCACTTGGGTCTTCCGGCTCCTCAAAATAAGCATTCCAGCGGGTTACCGTTATATCAGTGCGAGTACCTACCTTAGCCGAAATTTGATGTAAAGCATCCCCATTCTGCAAAGTACGCTCTATACCTTGTGTCTTAGAAACGAAATAAAAGCCATCGGCAAGTGTCTTTCCATTAACAAAATCTTCCGGATAGAGGTATATGCCCCATTTAACATCATTGTTTGCAGCTTTCTCCATCTGCCACTTAAGGTCTCCGGAAGCAGCATCCTGACCTCCATTGAAATCGCCTGCAATATAAATTATTTCATCGGCACCAGTTCCTTGGGGCATAATCACCTCCAGCAAGATAGCATCGCTACGAAGTTCAAATTGCGGCAACTCATGGTCAAACACAATTTCCTCCTTGTCACAACTACTGATGAAAGCTACAAAAAGCAACAAAAGCCATAGCGGATTACATATATATTTTTTCATTGTTACTATTATTATAGGATGATTAATAATTAGGATTCTGTACCAGTCCCGGATTTACCATAAGGGCAGACTGGGGCAAGGGATACCACTCGTATTTGCGGTCACGTTTAGCCGGATAGCTTAAACCGTCGTCCGTGGCACGGCCAAAGAACCACCATTGCCCTTGCGTAAACTTATCGAAACGACGCAAGTCTGTACGACGACGACGCCCCTCTCCCAAGAATTCAAGTCCCCATTCACTCAACATCCAATCCATATCAAAGGATGTAAAACCAGGACCGGGCTGCTCGAGAGCCGATTTATCTGTAAAATAGCGTGTTTTAACTCTATATACCAGTTCTTTAGCACCTTCCGTATCACCTGCACGCATTTTACATTCAGCAAGAGTATAGACCACTTCACTCAAACGGAATTCCACCTCATCGATGTTTTGGAAATCAATGCCTGCACTCTCCGGATAAACCGGATATCTTACCAAACGGACACCTGAATTCGTTTCACCCCAGCGAGGTGACATGACAGTCTCCAGATTACGTCCTAAATTAAGGAATGTACCCACCTGATCCACATAAACCAAATCCTGACCGTCACGGTCGGCATCTGCTTTCAAAGCCGCACCCTTACCATAGTTGGCTTTAATAGCCCCTTTCAAAAAAATGCCTTGATAGTTTCCTGTTGTTTCATTATACACATAGTTCTGCTTACGGATATCTTTATCGTGGAAACGTTCATAAACTGCTCCTAACTTATCACCGTAGTCAGTAAGAAAGCTCTTAGGATTGTCAGTACCACCATACGGCTGTACATTTCCAGAATTATCCCATGAAGGTGCCAAGCATACACAATTCCATCCGCTCTGGCTGTATGTACCTCCAAAGTAATCCCAACAATTGTAAGGCATGAAAGGCATGTTACGCATCCAACCGGTATTGACCTGACCGACTTCCATCGCCAATGCCATTACAACTTCCGGACATTCTACATTGTTTATCGAATAAATATCGCGATAGTCATCGGTAATGCTGTAAGTACCATAATCGCCATTCAGAATTTTTTGGCAAAGAGTGGCACACTCATTATAACTGTTTTGTTTGATAAACACCTCAGAATTCAGCAACAAGCGCATCTTAATCATACGATTGGCAGCTTGGTTCATGCGGTTGCGAGTCTTTCCAGAACCATCTTCTTTCATAAGATCTGTAACTGACTCATCTAATTCCTGACTGATAAAATCGTAGATAATCTTGCACCCCTTATCAAAATCAGTATCTGCAGAACCAGGGATTTCCGCACCCGAAGAAATGTTCAAGGGAAGTGCTCCACCCCAAATCTCAAAGATATTGTAGTATGCCCAAGCACGCAGGGTACGTACTTCGGCAATATAACTATTCAAAGCATCCTCAGTCATGCGTATAGATGCGGGGCTGATTGCCTGCAAATCTGTAATAAGCGTATTGCAAAGCCCAATAGTGGTCCACGCATTCTCCCAAGTTTGGCGAATAATGGTTGATTCTGACGTCCAGGTATGTGAAGACAAAGCAAACTTCAATGCCTCATCCCATCCCCAAAGTCCACCGTTCCAACTGCGCCATGCCACCTGGTCGGCAGAAAACTCCTGCAAATACCAGAAGTATTCCAAATAACTATATGCAGCTTTCGAATAGATGGCTGCCACTGCCCCCTGAACACTCGTCTCATCTTGATAATAAATTCCGGCATCCACACGATCGAACACTTCCTCGTCCAAATTAGTACAAGAGAAAAGTGAACATGACATAATCATCGCCAATAACCAACGACATTTTATATATTTCATATCTTTCATATTTTTAATAATTTGTTTCTCATTTATTTGAAGCGAAGAGTCACACCTAAACTCAATTGAGTTGCTGTAGGATAAGCACTATTACTATCTACTCCCGGCTGGATACCATTCACGTCTATAATTGAAGGGTCATTACCAGAATATCCGGTCAAGGTAAACAGATTCTTGGCAGACAGATATATGCGCATATTATCCAGTAACTTACGGTTCTTAGGAGTAAAATTATATCCCAAGGTTACATTTTCCAGTTTTATGAAGCTACCATCCTCCAGGAAATAGGAAGATATTACTCCACCACCGGTACGGATATTCTTATCTTCCAGATACGCAGAGCGAAGAACATTATCTGTACCACATCCCTGAAGCCCCATACCATATTTACGCATATTGAATACATCAAAACCGAATGTACCGCGGAAGAATACACTCAAATCAAAATTTCTCCAAGTCAGGTTGTTACTCCAAGACAAGAAGTGCTTGGGAGCACCATTGCCAATATAACGTTTATACTTGGCATCAGCCTGAGAAATCGGTATTTGCTCATCTTTATCATTCAAAATAAGCATATTGCCATTTTCGTCAACACCTGCATATTCATAACCGTAGAACTGCCCTATCTCTCCCCCTTCCTGCACACGGAAGAAATATTCGCTGGAACCAATACCCGGTTTTAAGTAAAGGTCGAGATAAGATGCCTTGTAAATATCGTTAGAAAGTTTGGTCAACTTAGTCTTCCCATAAGAATAATTGATTCCGCTCGTCCACTTCACTGCTGTTTTAGTAAGGATATCACCATCCAAAGATACTTCTATACCGGTATTTTTCGTTGTTCCAACGTTAACCAAAATAGTGGAATAGACAAAAGGCGGTTGAGGTGCCGTGTACGTATAAAGCAAGTCTTTAGAACTACGGTCAAAATACTCCACTGAACCACGTAAACGATTCCATAGAACAAAATCAACACCCAGATTAATCGCAACGCTCTTTTCCCAAGCCAAATCCGGATTAGCATTACTAGAGGGAGCATAGCCCGTTACCCAACGCCCGTCAAAGAGATAACTACCATTGGTATTGTAAGTAGAAAGTGATTTATAAGCATCAAAATCCGAACGACCGGTAATTCCGAAAGAAACACGCGGTTTCAAACTGGTCAACACTTTCCGGGTATTCTTCATAAAGCCCATCTCCATCATTTCCCAAGCCAAAGAAGCTGCTGGGAAGTACCCCCACTTTTGGTTAGCACCAAATTTGGAAGAGCCTTCATAGCGCAACGAAGCCGATGCAAAAAGCATATCCTTCCAATTATAGTTCAACCGACCAAAGAAGCCAATAAGTGTCGATTCAGAGCGACCGCTATATAAACTTGCCAAACCATCCTTCAGATAAGAGCCACTGCCCAAATCCCAATATTTCGTATTATCAAAAGAGAAGTCGTTGTTACTACCACCAATCTGTTCCCAGATAGACTTCTCATAAGTATAGCCCACTACAGCCTTAATATTGTGGTCGCCCAAGTTCAGTGCATAATTTCCCAACCACTCCAATCGATTGGTGTACCATTTCTGATACTTCATTTCCGCACGTCCTTTATAACCATTCCAATAGGACTCCGAACCGGCAGACGAAGCATAATATTGTTGCTTCATGTCATTGTAATGCAATGAGTAACTTAATGTTGTATTCAACAAATGCTTTTCTGTCTGCAAAATATTCAGTTTAGCCTCAGCCGTACCCAACAAATACATACGCTGGCCGTTGTTATCTCTCAAAGCAAGCTCCGCAACCGGATTGGTTGCACCCGTAGGAGAAGTAGGCTGATAATACGAACCGTCTGCATTATATACCGGCATTGTAGGATTCATTGTGAGTGCCCTATCGAAGAAACCATCATTTCCCCAGGTTTCATTTACACGACGTGCACTCAACGAACCGTTGAATTGTAAGCGATTCTCCAGTACACGCTGTTCCATAGAAAAACGACCTCCAAATTCTTCACGACCACTCACGATGTCAAGTCCATTGGCACTTTTGTAATTGAAGGAAGCACCATAGAAACCATTCTTTGTGCTACCATCAATAGATATATATTGGTTTGTGTCGTATGCTACATCACGAGTAATCAGTCCATACCAGTCAGTGTCGGCTCCATAGTCTGTACCTCGTCTCGAACGACGGAATTCATCAGCCGACAGAATATCCGGAGAGGGCTTGGCTACATTAAAAGCGATGTAACTGTCATATGTGACTACCGTTTTTCCAGCTTCACCCGAGCCACGTTTCGTTGTAACTAAAATCACACCATTAGCACCTCGCGTTCCGTAAATAGCAGCTGAACCCGCATCTTTCAATACCGTAATAGATTCAATATCCTGTGCAGCGATGTTACGGATATCGCCACCCGCCACACCATCTATGACAATAAAAGGACT
>ERZ779829.554-NODE-554-length-16514-cov-2.336837_pt1 | contig 16514 bp, 23 predicted proteins | sample MGYA00511562_ERZ779829 | MGnify/ENA primary metagenome ERZ779829 (study PRJEB29588, sample SAMEA2151677) | human gut metagenome | biome: human gut; feature: human-associated habitat; material: faeces | place: Denmark | collected 2008/2010 ... | reverse complement strand
CATCTTTACTTTCTTTTGCAATTTTCTTTAATTCTTATAAATAAGCAATTTTTGTATCAACATCCTTTAATGTTTCTGGTGTATAATGACTTGATAATACTAAATTATATCCATTTTCTTTATATCTTTTTAATTGTGCAATAATTACATTTGCATGTCCTTCTCCTGCAACTATTGAATGACAATCATGTCCTAACATGTGTGTATATACACATCCGATTTGTGGAAATTCTATTTCGATATTTTCTTCATGATATGTTATCTTTAATTCAAATCCACCAATATTAGCTTTTTCATCTTTTAAAACATCTGTTATTTTGTGAAATTCTTTTGCAAATGCTCCATTAAATGATTTTTCAAAGCCTGTTACCAAATTATGAATTGTTCCTTCTTTCATTGATTTTTTTGTTCCTTCTGAAGCATATCCTTTTACATCTTTTAGTATTGTAATACGATCTTTATAAGTATCATTATATTGTTCTTTATAAGTATCCCATAATCTTTGTTTTAATTTATATATAGGTTCTGATACGGAAGCTTGAAATAAGATATTCCAAATTAGTATGTAATCATTTATTATAAAGTTTAAATTCATATAACCACTCCCACTGCTCTATATATATTATAATATATTTTTGTTATTTTTTTAGATTATTTTTATTTTATTTATGGACGCATCCTTGTTTTTTCTACTTCTGGATACCATTCTTTATGATCCATTGTATAATAATTCATCTTTTCTTGAATGAGACCTGATTTATCTTTATAAGTTGCACTTGCTACTGTTGAATCATAATAGTAGTATTTTTCTTTGTACTCAACAATGTTCCACATATGTGGACCTGTTGAAGTACCTAATACACCGTAAGAATTTATACCAATATTTTGGAATATTATTTGACTAGCTTTAGCAAAACCAGCACAAACTGCTTCTTTATGAAGAAAGACACTATAAGCTGATTGATTTTTAGATGAAAAAGTAAATGTTTGATCATAACGAGTATTTTTAGCAACCCAGTTATAGACATAATCTATTTTAGTTATATCGTCCATATTTTTAGTAGCTTGTTTAATATCATAAACTATTCTTTTTATTTTTTCAGTACCAATTTTAGCAAATAAAGCATTAACAGAATAACTTATATTTACTCTCATATTGTTATCTTTTATGTAAATACTTTTTATACCACCAAATTCAAGTAATTCAGGATGATCTACGTAGATAGCATCATAAGCTGTAAGAAGTGATTTATAACAATCTGTTTCATCTTTACAAGTTGAACTATTAACACTAACATTTAGAGTACGAATATTTTTCTTAATACTTTGAAATAATAAGTCATACATCTTCTTTTCTGTTTTATTTAGATAATTATTATATATTCTACCATCTGAGTAATATAATTCATTTACATAGTGATAACTACTCTTATCGATATTATTATTTAAAGGAGTTATTCTAGTGTAGTAGTAATAAATATATATTGATAATATAAATAAAAGTATAGTTGTAATTTTATGTTTCTTAAAAAATTCCATATTTCTTTCTCCTAATACGTGTAATAACCTTTTATATATGCTAAAACTGGGTACATAATAATAGGAAGAATAAATGTTATAATTGATACTTTAAAATTACTACTATAGGCATCAGCTATTTGGAATGGTAAAAAAATAATTATTAAAGTTGCTACAAACATACGACATGGTAAAAAGATAAGTCCAAGTCCTAGTACTATTAATAAGACTGGATTTATCTTTAGAATCATGCATAGTATACATATGTTATATATTGGTATTAGACCTTTTAGAGGACTGTAACCAGCTTTAGCAAAGAAACCAGGTAAAGATAGATAGAAGCAGACAAAATATATTAAGGGTAACATTATTTAAAATAAGTTTGCCAAATGAAGTAAACCGCTGCTGCTATACAGGCAAGTACTAATAATATTAGGAATATCTTTAAAGGTAATGGAAGAGATTTTTCTTTAAATTCATCATCCATTTCAAAGTCTTTATCAGATAAGTCCATACTTCTAGTGTAGAAATCACTATCGGCTTCTTTTAAATTACTATCTTTTTCTTCTACTATTTCTTGATCTAGTTTATTTACTTGTTCTATTTGTTCTTTATTTAGAACTTCTCTAGAAAGTCCAAGATTAACACTAGTGTCTTCTTTTTGTCTTTCTACTTTGTCTAGAATACTAGTTGCCATTAAATCACTAAGTAAGTTAACACCGGTTGCTTGATCTATTTCACCAGCTAATGTTTTAGAGGCGATAGTATTTATTAATTCTTTTATGTCATCATCATTGGAATTTGCGTCATCATTAGCTCGATAAACTCTGTTTATCTTCTCTTGGCGATACTTTTCTAACTCTTCAGGATTTAGACTAGTAATTATATTATAGTTACTGTTCTTTAGACGACGTTTTTCTTCCTTTTCATCATCAGCTGTTCTTCTATTTTTTCTAGCCTCTTCTAAAACTCTATTTACATCATAAATTCTATTTTCTCTAGTTTGATATAAGTAATTAAAATCGTCTAGTTCTTTTTTTACTTTTGGTACAGCAATATCTTTTCTGAATTCTTTCATTTGATGATATCCTTCACGAGTATTTGTAATTCTAGAAGCATTGTCTAAATCAATAGCGTTAGCATTTGTTACATCTGTTAGGTTAGCTACTCTTGTGTTACTACCAATGTTTTGATATAATTCTTGATTTCTATTTGCACGACTATAAGTATTTGTATCACCTTTATCTCTGTAACGATCCATTCTACTTGACATACTAATCACCTTCTACTATAGATTAGTTTATCATAAGTTAAATAAAAACAAAAGTAGTAATTATTTCTTTACGTAAAAGATTATTTTAGATATAATGTTTTTTAAGGAGGATATAAAAATGAAAGTAAAAGTTAATGAAGATGCTTGTATCGGATGTGGTGCTTGCTGCGCTATAGCTGATAGTATTTTTGAAATTGGTGATAATGGTTTATCAGAAGTAAAAAAAGAAGAAGTACAAGAGGATGAAAAACAAGCTGTTAGAGATGCAGCTGAAGCTTGACCTACTGGTGCTATTGAAGTAGAAGAATAATTTATTTATTCTTTTTTTGTGTATTTTTTTAGCTTGTTTAGATAGTGATTATAGTTTATACTTATCATAGTGGAGGGGATTAAGATGGCTTATCCTAAGAATTGTCCTAAGTGTGGAAGACCAATGCATAGTTTTTGGTGTTTACATTGTGGTTATATGGTAAATGGTAAAGTTATTACTAAAGAAAGTAAAAATCCCAGTGCATCTGATTTAGAAATATATTTAGGAGATAGATTTGATACTGTTTGTTATAATGAAAATAAGGTATTTGTCTTTTTAACTGGTCCTTTTTATTTTTGTTTTAATAGATTTAATTTATTAGGTATTTGTGCCGCTATAGGAGATTTTTTACTATATGCCCTAGCTTATTATTCTTGGGGAATTGGTTTAAAATTACTAATACTTTTTATTTTGATGAGGATTATTTATGTAACGGTTGCTAATATGGTTTATATGAAAGTCTTAAATAAAAAAATTGAAAAAATAAAGGAGAAGAATCCGGATAATTATTTAGATATATTAAGAGATGCTAATGGTAAGACTGTTAGTTTACTTGATTTAGTCGTTAGTGCATTAATTTTAGCGGTTATATTTTTAGTAGTGTTTATGATATTAAGAAGAGATATTTTTATGTAAAAGAAAAGCATGTTTTATAGTTTGAAACATGCCTTTTTATTTTGTTCTACTTAGGTAGAATTCTTTATTTATTTATTTATTTTCTTCTAGACCATAGACTCTTTTTACTTCTTTTGGTGTTAGTTTTCTAAATTCACCTGATTGAAGATTTTTTAAGTCAAAGAAGCCTTCTTTTTCTCTTTTTAGTTTTATAACATCAAAGCCTACTGCGGCAAACATCTTTTTAACTTGATGATTTTTTCCTTCGCAGATTGTTATTTGAACCATACAAGTGTTTGTTTTAGGATCAAACTTTTTTAGTTTTACCCGTTTTGCTGCTACTGTTGTAGCTTCATCAATAGTTACACCTTCTTTTAAAGCTTCAATTTGTTCTTTTTTAATAATGCCTTTTAATTTAGCCATGTAAACTTTTTCAATATTGTTACTTGGATGCATTAAAATATTAGCAAATTCACCATCGTTTGTTAGAATTAAAAGACCAGTTGTATCATAGTCTAATCTACCTACTGGATAAATTCTTGCTGAGGTTGGGATTAAGTCTACTACAATTTTACGAGAACGATCATCTGATGTTGTAGTTAAGACTCCTCTTGGTTTATTTAAAAGATAGTATTCTTTTACTTCTTTTGTGATTGGTTCATTATTAACTAAAATTTTATCTTTATCAGATACTTTAGTACCTAGTTCAGTTACTACTTGTCCATTTACTTTTACTTTGCCTTCTGTTATTAACTCTTCTGCTTTACGGCGAGAAGTTATTCCTGATGCCGCTATTACTTTTTGTAATCTTTCCATTAGTATCACCTCTATTTTTATTATACAATAAATTTGGTTGCTTGACTATTATATCAAAGTTTTATTTTTTAGCAAGAATATTTTATTATTTGGAATGTTTCAAAAGAAAAAAGTCTTTCGACTTTATTGATAGTAATAATTATTACTAAAGCTATTGTAGCCATATGGTGAATAAGGTACTGGGTATACTGGATAATATGGATAGATTTTATTAGGATTCATGTTGTTTATTTGATTGTTATTGGCAATACCATACCCAAGTGCTGTTCCTGCTAAGCCACCAACTACGAAAGGTGCCCAGAAAAATCTTTCTCCATCGTTACTATAAACGTAAGTAGGATAATTTTTATTGTTCATTCCATAAGATGTATTTCTATAAGGATTCATAAAAGTCCCTCCTTATAGTAATTTATGAAAAGATAATATTTATGTGATATTTTTCTTGTGTATAAGTATTTGTTGTGTTAATATTTAGGTAGGAAGCATTTAGTTAACTAAATGTCTACCCGTATTTATTGGGGTGGCATTTAATTCATTTGAATTAAGTGCCTTTTTTTATTACTAGTATCAAGATTATGATTAGTAACAAAATGATAGAAAGAGAGTGTAAAAACTTTATAATGAAAGTCTTTGTTTTCGTTTCTTATCAACCTCCTTTTTATTATTAGAGGTAGACACTTAATAACTAATGCTTCCTATATATATTATAGAAATTTTTTTTGAGTTTCCTTGAATTTTTTTATTTTTTTGAAAATTTATTGTATATTTGAAGCTTATTATGTTAATGTTTAGGTAGGAATCATTTAGTTAGTTAACTAAATGTCTACCTATTAGTTAGTGACATTTAATTCTTACGAATTAAGTGCCTTTTTTATTTGTTAAAAGGAATAGTTGTACTTGTAAAACTTTTATAAAACTGATAGAATACACTACTTGTAAGTGAGGGCTATTATGAAAAAGTATGAGGATAAGGATATTTGTAAATCATGTGGTGGAATGTGTTGTAAGAAATCAGGATGTGACTATTATGTAAGTGATTTTCCTAGTATTACTAAGAGTGAAATATTAAAGACTTTAGAAACAGGAAATATTTCAATTGTTGCGGCTATTAATATTCAAGAAATTAATGGAAAATCAGTTGCTTCCCCTATTCTATATTTAAGAGCAAGAAATAAGGATCGTGATGTAGTTGATTTATTTTCGATGAAAAGAGAATGTTCAATGTTAACTGAGACTGGATGTTCATATAACTTAGAACATAGACCATCAGGGGGAGCAACTCTTATTCCAAAGAAAAATATTTTTGGAATATATGAATGCAGACCATCGGTTGATCATATAAAAGAATTAGAAAAATGGTTGCCACATCAAAATTTACTTGGAAGAATGGTTAAACGTTATACTGGTAAAAGCGTTAATGAAGTTTTTAGAGAAGATGTTGAGAGAGTTTTTTTTGAGGTAATGACAGAACAATACGAAGGAGTCTCAGAACTAGAGATTCATGATCTTGGTCGGACTTTACCACAACTAGCAGAATGTTTTCCAACTGAACTTAATAATGCCAGAGAAAAATATAAAAAGGCAGTTAAAACATATAAAAAAATTAAAGATTAGTTTTGCTAATCTTTTTTAATTACATGGTAAGGTTATAGTAACAGTCGTTCCTTTTTCTTTTTGAGATTTATAATTAATAGTACCATGATGCATTTCTACTATTTCTTTGGATAAGACTACACCTAGCCCATTACCATTTGCTTTAGTTGTATAAAATATTTCACTTATTCTTTCTAAGGTGTTTTTATCCATACCTATTCCATTATCTTTAATTATTATTTTTACGGCTTTTAAGGACTTTTTTACTTCTATTTGGACATTTAGTGGTTCTTCTTCTTTTCTAGCTTCTAAAGCATTTTTTAAGATGTTTACGAAGACTTGTTTCATTCTTAAATAATCTAGACTTAGATAAATATCTTGTTTGACATTTAGATAAATATTTGCATTATACTTTTTAAATAGTGGATTTAGAATAGTTATTATTTCTTCTAATAATACTTGTAAGTCTACTTCTTCTTTATTTAATTCTTTTAATTTACCAAGAGAAGAAAAATCATTTATTACTGATAAAGATCTTTCTATTTCACTAGAGATAATTGGTAAATACTTAGGAGCTTTTTGATAGCCGTTTTTATCAATTATTTCTAAGTAACCTTTACAGACTGAAATTGGATTTTTTAACTCATGTGTTAGTTTAGATAAAGATTCAAATAATAATTTATCCTTTTTAGATTCTTTCATAATACTATAAAGATTAGTAATATCTTCACCCTTTTCAAATAAGAAAAGACTTAGGTATGTAAATACTATAAAAAGAGTTGAAGTTATAATTAGATATATTAAATTACTTATAATAGAGCCATTAGGATTAATTATATAAAATATTATAAAAGATATCATAAATATTTTTATAGCAACAAATATATTTATATAGTTAGTAGATTTACTTTTATACTTAGATATGTATAAGTAAATTATAAAATATAATAAGTACTCTAAACTTAAAATAATTAAAGGAATACTTATGTAGAGATTATAAAAGAAAACAATAGTTATAGAAAGAGCTATTATAGTTGGTATTTTTCCTTTTAAGTATGCTATAAGTAAAGGAATATTATAAAAAAGAAGAATATAAATAGATTTATCATTAATATATCTAATTATTAAAAATAAAGCTGATATTAGAGAAATATCTAATAAAATACTTTGTTCTTTTCTATCCATATTACTTAGATGAGTTATATATATTAAGTAGCAAGTTATTGGGAAAAATAAAAATACGAATAATAAAATTATATTTTCAAATATTGGCATAAGTACACCTCTTAGTTTGAATTATATAATTTTAATATGTCGTATTTTGTCGAAATATGAAAAAAATGACAAATTTTGTCATTTTATTTCGTCTATGTATTTTTTTAATTGTTTAGATTCAGGACCTAAAATTATTTTTAATTGATTGTCTATTTCAACAATTCCTTTAGCTCCTAGTTTTTGAATGCCCTCTTTATTGGCTTTACTGACATCTTTTAAAGTAACTTTAAATCTAGATAAATTAATCTCAGTATCAACAATATTTTCTTTACCACCTAGATATTCAACTAATTTATTAAAATCTAGTCCGGCATCTTTTTTATTAGCTTTTAAGATTGCTAATAAAATAATAATTAAGATAATTGCTATTACAGCATATTCCATTTTTATCACCATATTAATTATATAATAAGAGAAGAAAAAAATAAAGATATTTTAGTTAATACTACATATAATTATATAGGTATTTATAAACACCAAATATAAGTTTTTGAATACTTTATATTAGAAATAGATAAAGAGGTGGGGACTATGACTACTAATCGTTGTATTAAGAATTTGCTGAAACTAATTGCTCTACTACAAGATAATTCTCTTGATGAGTGTTGTGTAGAGGAAGGTTGCACTAAACCTTTTTTAGGACCTACTATTAATTGTATTTGTTATAATACTAGAGTTATTACTTTATATAATAAGAAAGGTACTATATTAAGTGCTAATTATATGGATAGTAGTAATGTTATGCAGACTAGTACATTATTTAGAGTTCATAAAGTAGATGATGATTGTGTTACACTTAGGGTTTTATATAGAGATGGGGATAATTATGTTGCTAGTGGTAGTTTTATTAATGTTAATTTAGGTTGTATTTGTGCAATTCAATGTATAGAAGATGCTGTTGTTTCTAATTTATAGAAAGGAGGAGTTGTGAATATGGGTTGTGAAGATAAGAATCGTACTTGTTGTTTAGCAGATGTATTAAGAAAAATACTTGCTCTTCAAAAACAAGATTTTGATAATGAAAGTTACTCTGGTTGTGATAAACCTTTTTTAGGACCAGTATGTACTAGTGTTTGCTATAATACTAGACCAATTACTTTATATAATTGTTGTACTGGTACTCAATGGAGTTTTCCTTATACATTAAATGGAGAAAGTAGACAATCAACTGTATTTAGAATTGAAGCATTAGATGATTGCTGCTGTACATGTAGAATTTTATATCCTAATAGTACTAATGATGGTTATGTAAGTACTAATCAATTCTTTACATTAGATTTAGGTTGTGTTGGTGCATTACAATGTTTAGCAGATACTTATGTAGAATTATGCTAAGTAAAAAATAACAATAAAAAAAGATTGTTAGTGACAAGATTATATTCTGAAGTCATAACAATCTTTTTAGTTTATTTGGAAATCTATTATGTCTGATATTGGAATTATGTCATTATCTAGAGTGACTAAATTAGTAGCAGTTTTAGCAATTAGACTGGTGTTATATGTGTTATTAGTAGTTTTTATAGTTACTGGTATATTGTATGAATAACCATATCCAGAGAAGACTTGATCTATTTTAGAGAGAATGGTTGGAATACCTTGATGGGGATCTAGAGATGATTCTTCTTTTAAGTAGCAGACAGTTTTATTATTATTAATTTTTTTTGTAATTTCATTTTGATAAATTTTAGGTAGTTTTTTCATAAAATATCTCCTTTTATTTATTCTTCTTTATATTTTATGAAATAAAAAAATAAAAATTGATAGATTTTAGCATAATATAAATGAAAGGTTTGATTATATGAGTAAATTTAAAATTAATTTTAGAATAGTTATTCCAATAGTTTTAATGGCTATTATTAGTATTATTAGTATTTATAGTGCTCTAACTTATACTTCTAAGTCTCTTGGTAATTTGGCTTTAAAACAAGCTATTTGGTATATGGTTGGTGTGGGATTAGTTTTTGTTTTAGTTAAATTAGGAAATGAATATTTATATAGACATACTTGGATTTTATATGTTATTGGGAATTTATTATTAGTTGTACTTTTATTATTTGGTACACCTATTAATAATAGTAAGTGTTGGTTAATTATACCTGGTATTGGTAGTGTTCAACCAAGTGAGTTTATGAAGATATTTATTATGTTAGTTCTTGCTAGTATGATACATGATTTTAGGAATAAGTATAAAAATCCTAGTCTTTGGGAAGAGTTTTTGTTTATTGTAAAGAGTTTTGGAGTTGTATTAATTCCTTCTATTCTTACTTTTTTAGAACCTGATACGGGTGCTGTTATTATTTATTTTATTATATATATTGCGATGATGTTTGTATCTGGTATTAGGATTAGATGGTTTGTTATAGCGATTATTTTATGTGGTGTTGGTATGGGGAGTTTTTTAGGTCTTTATTTTTTTAAGGAAGATATATTTATTAAGGTATTTGGAAGTTCTATTTACTATAGACTGGAGAGGTTATTTGATTGGCAAACTGGGTCTGGGTTACAATTAGAAAATGCTTTAGCGGCAATTGGTTCTTCTTCTTTAGTGGGGTATGGATTTAATAAGACTCCGATTTATTTTCCAGAGTCTTCGACTGATTTTATATTTGGCGTGTTTGCGTCTAATTTTGGTTTTGTTGGGATTTGTTTGTTACTGGGAATAATTTTGTATTTTGATTTAAGTATTATTAGGCTTGCTAGAAGAAGAATTAATGATACTGATAAATATATTTTGATTGGAATTGTAGCGATGCTTTTATTTCAGCAGGTACAAAATATTGGGATGACGGTTGGTCTTGTTCCTATTACGGGTATTACTCTACCCTTTATATCGTATGGTGGTTCTAGTTTACTTTCGTATATGATGATTGTTGGTATTATTTTGAATATTTCTAGAGAGAGGGAAAAGAGGTATAAGGTGGCGTAAGGGATTTGTCTTTTGGAAGGTTTAATTAGTTTTGAGGAATAAAAAAAAGGAATTACTCAGTTGGAGTAGTTCCTTCTTGTTCATTTGTTTGTGGTGTTGTTGAAGCAGCACCATTTTCATATTGGGTTTTGTATGCTTCATAACCAGCATTTAGTATTTTTGATAATTCTTTTTGTTGTTCTGATTCATAACCTAAATAAACAATCTTTTCTATTTGGTCATGATTAAAGGCACAAGCCATATTACTATCTAATATTCCTTCTGGATATACACAGCCACCATATTCATATAATTTTGGTCCGCCTTCAATTGCTTCTCCATTTGGTTTTTGAACTTTAGCTGGGAAGATACAATAACTTGTTATCATTACTTCTTTCTTTCCACCTTTTAGTAATAATACTGTACCAATTGGTAAAAATCTTTCTTTCATAATCTTTCTCCTTTTTATTTAAATTTTATTTTAAATTTCTCCTAAGTCATTATTATCTTCACTTGCGTCATTTACTATGTCATTGAAGTTTAGACTTGTATCATCATTATCGTCTTCTTTCCATTCATCAGCAAGAAGATCATCACCATTATCATTATTTTCATCTTTGAATTCAAAGTCATCAGCGTAGTCATCATCTTCACCGTTGTCATTATTCTTTTTGTTGTCCATATATATTTTAGCTCCAACACCTACTGCCGCAGCAGCGCCTAGGCCTCCAAGTATTGGTATTACACTGCTACTACTGTGACTCTTTTTTGTAGCTCCCGATAAATTGTTTGGTATTGTATATACACTTTCTTCTCCATCTGTAGGCAATTCTGTATCTGTTGGTTCTTCTATCGGCAATTCTCCATCTGGCAATTCCGGATTAGCTATATCACCATTTTCATTAACTCCAGACCAAGAGTTTCCTGTATTATTATTGTAATTGCCACCATTGTTATAATTGCCACCATGATCTATGCCACTGCTACTTCCACCATTGTCATCTTTTACTGGTGGTGTTGGCGTTGGTTCTGGATTAGTAATTGTCGTTCCAGGATTCTCTGGAGTCGTTGGCTCCGTAGGTGTAGTTGGTTCAGTTGGTGTAACTGGTTCCTCAGGTGTTGTAGGTTCTGTTGGAGTTACTGGCTCAGCTGGTGTAACCGGTTGCGTTGGATTTGTTGATGGTGGTGTGTAACTTGTTCCATTATTCTTGTTGCTATTGTTTGATTGCTGATTAGCATTGTTTGCACCGCCTGTATTACTAGATCCAGAACCAGAATCGGAGTCATTCCCATCATTTTTAAATGTCATTTCGGTTGGTACTGAGTCACTTAATTTTTGAATGTCAAAGTTCTCTAAACTTTCACTTTTAGCTCTTGCATTTGCATTTATGTAGTCTTCAATGGCATTCACTCCAAAAATAGGTGAAGCTTTTAGCATAGTACCTGCTAATGTTGCTTGTGCAGCTGTTGCAACTGGTCCTACTGAATTTGTATATAGTGATAGTGCTGTACTTGTACTTGGAATTGCACTTGAAATTGGATTTCCAATTGGGAAAACTCCTCCAGCAACTACCACACTGCGTCCTAATGTTTGTGCTGTACCAAGTCCTACCGCTTGATTATAGCTTAAGCCTAGATTTAGCCCAGTTTCAGTTCCTTTTCCAAGTCCCCCTGCAATATAAAGTGGAGCTCCAAAACCACCAAATGCTAGGTAACTACCTGCTTCTCCTATTGCTTTTATGAATGCAGCTCTACCACTATTTTCAGTATAATAGCTTAGTTTGGCTTCATCACTTTTATAGTATGAATTGAAAAGATCATGTGACCATGACTTTTTTATATACTCAGCACACTGTTTTTGAAAATTCTCATTAAAAATGCCACCTATAAATCCGCCTATCGCAACAGCACTATCTCCTATGTTTTCAAATATTGAAAAGCCCCCTTCAAGAAGTTTCGCGGCTGACATTTTAAAAGTACTTGCAACATGTTGTCCCCGCGTTGCACTGTTATACGCTACAACATCTTCTATTTTTTGATCCATTTGTTTTTTTATATCATCAACTAAACTTTTTATTTGATCATATATAATGTCAAACGCACCTGTGTCAATTCGTATTCCTGCTTCTTGCATACCTCTAAGACGATTTAACTCATCAACTCCTTGTTGACATATTAATTTTTCATCTTCTATTTTTGCTTTTACACTTTCAAACTCTTCATCAACTAAAACGCTTTTTTCTGGGTCTGCGCTAACGCTTTCTCTTTCTGCTGCGATATTAGCATATGCATTGTTTACCTTTTCGTTTCTACCACTCCAAAATTCCTTCCAACTCATATTAACATTCCTTTCTATGATATTACCTGTACATATGCCACTTTAGGATCGTGTTCACATATTCTTCTTGCACCTTTGTTAAGTTCTGCTTGCTTGGTTTCATATGCATCACAAGCACTATCATATACATTTTGTAATGCTATTTCTAATTGTTGTGCTAATGGTGATATATCTTCATTATTATCTAATTTACCACCTATTTGTTCAGCAAGTTCATCTACTATTGGCTGCATTGTTTTATCATTGACTAATAAAACATCTTCTGATATTTTGACGTCTGATAGCCTATTAGCAATATTTTTAAAGCCCATATTTATTGTATTTATTAACTCTTCTATTTTTTCGTAAACATTATCTGGATCTATGTAATTTCTTGCAGAATCAGCTGTCGCATCAATTCTACATATATTATCCTCAGAATACCCACCATATGTTATTGGCTGACTTAATTTTCTTTTGATTATACCTTTTATAGATGTCATTTTAGCACTCTCCTTTTTATTTTATACAAAGTCTAGTAAATAGAGAAATGCTCTCTATTTACTACACACTGCATAAGCAATGCATAGTTTTTATTATTGTTCTTGGCTATATTTTAAAGCTTGATCAACTGCTAGACGTAAGTTTGCAGCACTCATTTTCATAGCTTCCATAGCTTCTGGTACATCTGAACCATAGTAAGTTTCCCAATTGTTTCTTACTTCATCTGACCAAGCAGTTTCTACTCCATTTGGAATATTTCTCTTGATTGCAGCGTCTAATGTTTCCATTGCAGAACTGATATCATTGATGATGCTGTCGATTTGGCTAGCATCTTCAGTAGCTGCTCCTGGATTAATTGTTAAATTCATATATTTTCTCCACCTTTCCCTTTACTATTTCATTGATGATGATAGGTCTCCAATAAGACTTGTAAACTTTGTCTTTTGCATTCCCATGTACTCTTCTGCTTCATCAATTGTTTGAGCTAATCTCTTGAATGTTTCTTCTTTAGCTTGGAACTTTTGTAATAAGTCGTTAGCTGGATCTCCTTGAATGTCACCTGAAGTGATTTCGTTAATTAGGTTTTGTAATCTTGATAATTTGTTTTTGTAATCTTCACCAGCTGTTTCTAGAGCATTTCTTAAATCGTTTAATGCTTCTTCTTCTACATGAATTGCCATTCGTGCACCTCCTAATAATTTTTCTAAGAATATTTATTCCTTCAACCGAATCCATATCCTTAATATGATTGTAACTTTTATTTACTTTTTTTTCAAGTTATTTTTGGCTTTTGTGTAAAGTAAAAGAAGAACATTTCTGTTCTTCTACATTTTTAAGACATCTTCATAAACTTGTTTAAGTTGTTCTCCTACTCTTTTTATATCCCTTTCTTCTGCTATTTTGTAGGCGTTTTTACCAATTTTTGGTAATTTTCCTTCCATTATTCCTCTTATTTTTTCTTCGAACTCATCTAGTTTTTTAGCTTTATAAACATTTTTACCATCTTCTAACATTTCTTCAAATATTGGAATATCTCTAATAACAGCAGTAGTTTGACAAGCACATGCTTCAATAATTGGAATTCCTTCAGTTTCTTCTAGAGTTGGGAATAAGTATATATCACAACCATTCATAGCATCTTTTATTGTTTGTTGTGGAACATGTCCTGCAAATACTAAGTTATCTAGTTTAGTATTAACAGCTTTTCTTACATCTTCTGTTGCGGCTGCTAGAGGACTATAACCAAACCAAATAAATTTATATTCTGGTAGACGTTTTGCTAATTCTACAAAGTCTACTATACCTTTTCTAGTTATATATAGACCTATACCAATTATTACTTTATCTTTTTCTGAATAGTTATACTCTTTTCTAAATCTTTTACCGGCTTTTTCATCTTTTTTAAATAAATCTAATTCTATACCATTTGAGATAGCATAGATTTTCTTTTTTATACCATATCCTTCTAGTAATTTTTTTGAATATGGAGTTGGTGTTACAATTACATCTCCAAGACTATAGCATTTAATTAACCATTTTTTAAATAAATGAGCTGTTTGTTTAGCAAAAATAAAGCCTGATTTATAATCTTCTTCAGTACTATGAGCATGATAAACTACTTTTTTACCTTGACGATGGGCTTTTTTAGCTAGGTGATATGATCTTGGTCCGTAAAAGTTTATATGGATTATATCATAATCATCTTTTAAATTTGTTGTATAGGGAACTTTTGCTAATTCTAAAGCTTTTTCTTGATGTTTTATAGCCTTTCCTAGTCCTGAATTAGAAGTCATTTTAGCTCCTTCTGTATATAATAATACTTTCATATTTTCTCCTCCACTTATTGAATTCTATGTCCACAACGTACACAGAATAATCCTTGAGCTTTTTCTCCACAATTTGCACAATATCTTACTTGTGGTTCTTGTGGTCTATTAAACAATTGATAATTATTAGTTGCGACATATTTTAACTTTTTTATTGATATTATGTACATTGCTATTACAAAGATAAAAAAGAAAATTATGATAAGAGATGTTCTTGATGCTGTAAAACAACATAAATCATATATACCATGCAGAATGGTTGGTACTAATAAACTTTTTATAATATTTTTTCTTTCTTCTTGTGGGTTGTTCTTAAGACTTGCTACTTTGGCTAAACTTAGGTAATAGCCCATAAATAGCCCATCGCAAGCATGACCAGGTACAGCTAAGAGACTTCTTAAGACACCAACCTGTACTCCTTCCATATATGTTTCAGCACCTAAGACATATAAAACATTTTCAAAAGCAGCAAAGCCTAATGCCGTAAATACTGAATAAATTATAATGTCATACAACTCATCAAACTCTTCATGTTTATATGAAAACAAATATGTCATTAATAGTTTGCATCCTTCTTCTATTAGGGCAACTATAATAAAACAATGAAATATGATTTTTAAAAAGCTATCTGTTTTTATATTTAGGGCTACTGCTTTTGGAAATAATAATTCCAGTAATAAAGATATAAAAAGCACTAAGAAGCATGATGCTATTCCTCCTAAAAATAGTTTTATTAATAATCTAGTTGGTTCTTTATTTTTGTCTTTTTTATAAACATAACTTCCAATTAAAAATATTGGTAAAATAGCTATAATAAGCAATATATGTGTCGACATGATTTTCCTCCTACTCTATGATGATTATAACATTATTCATTTATAAATAAAAGATAGTTTTAGACAAAATAAAAACCATGTTTCCTTTGTCCTAGGAACATGGTTTATATTGCTATTTTTGTAATTTTACGTTTATATCACCATTATTATCAAACTCTAGAATTGGAATAGTTAGTAACCAAATTTCTCCTATTTCTGCTTGCATTTTTAGACTGTCTTTCTTTTTTTTAAATCTTTTTCTGATAAGCCTAATTTATATAACATAGAATTGTTGTATACTGTTTTTTCATTACTTTCTGTATTATGGGCTTTAATGTTTTTTAAATTCTGCCTATATTCCTTAAGAGTAAGTCCTAACATAGCAGCACAATCTCTTTCTTCTTCTATAAATTGTTTTTTACTTAGCATAAAACCCACTCCTTTCTTAAATTTATATAGTCTTACTTATCCTATTCTTACTTTCATTCTATCATATGATGTTAAACTTGAGAATATTTTTTATAACTAAATTGGGCATTTACATATAATAAATAGTATGCCAATCTATAGGAGCTTTAACTCTTGTTTTTCAAATATTATTACACAAAAAATGAAGCACTGCAAATCATAGTCTTTTCAAAAATAAGGGGTAAATAAGGGGTAAAACAATTTTAACAATAAAAAAACGTTGATTTCTCAACGTTAATTTCAATATGGTGGAGCATAGCGGGAGCGAACCGCTGACCT
>ERZ779829.542-NODE-542-length-16627-cov-2.569153_pt1 | contig 16627 bp, 7 predicted proteins | sample MGYA00511562_ERZ779829 | MGnify/ENA primary metagenome ERZ779829 (study PRJEB29588, sample SAMEA2151677) | human gut metagenome | biome: human gut; feature: human-associated habitat; material: faeces | place: Denmark | collected 2008/2010 ... | reverse complement strand
CCGCCTCGGCATATCTGTCGCCGGGGAGCGCACGTCCCCGCGTTCTGTCGCGGAAAAGCTGACAGCCCTCCGCATAATATACCCTGCCGTCAAACGCGTCCTGTATTCCCTCAAGGAACGTAACGCTTCTGTCTGGCGTACCGTTATAGTTTCCGAGCAACGCCGCACGGCTGTCTGCATTAGGACCGATCACCGCTATTGAGCTTATCTTGTCACGGTCAAGCGGCAGTATACCGTCATTATGCAACAGCACCATTGACTTTTCAGCCGCTTCAAGTGACAGCGCCTTGTTGCTGTCGCAGGCGATAATATCAAACGGCAGGTCGTCAAATTCGTTATCGTCAAGCTGTCCGAGCCTTATTCTTGTGCGCAGAGCATGAATGCAGGCAGTCCTTATATCTTCCTTTGTTATAAGACCCTCTTCAAGCGCCGCAAGTATATGGAGATAAGTATTTCCGCAATTGACATCACAGCCGGCTTTAAGCGCCATAGCCGCCGACTGCGGTGCAGTATCGGTAATTTTATGTGTTGTATGAAAGTCCCTTATCGCCCAGCAATCCGACACGAAATAGCCGTCAAAGCCCCACTCACGGAGCTTTTCCATAAGCTTTTCAGACGCGCACGCAGGCTCGCCGTTTACCCTGTTATAAGCACCCATTACGCCCTCGACCTTTGCCTCTTTGACAAGCGCTTTAAATGCCGGCAGATAGGTTTCTTCCATGTCCTTTTCAGTTGCCTTGGCATCAAACTCATGGCGCAGTGACTCCGGACCGCTGTGAACTGCAAAATGCTTTGCACACGCGGCGGCTCTGATGTATTTTTCTTCTCCCTGTATACCCTTTACGAAGCTCACACCGAGCCTTGAAGTCAGGTACGGATCCTCGCCGTAGGTTTCATGCCCTCTGCCCCAACGCGGGTCACGGAATATATTTATGTTCGGTGCCCACAAGGTTAGACCTTTGTATATGTCGGTATCACCGTACTTTTTTGCACTGTTGTACATTGCCCTCGCTTCTGTGGAAATCACCTCACCGACACGATACATCATATCCTTGTCGAAAGCCGCCGCAAGTGCGATAGCCTGCGGAAAAACCGTAGCCGTGCCTGCTCTCGCCACTCCGTGCAGACCCTCATTCCACCAGTTATACGGTTTAATACCCAATCGTTCCACAGAACGGGAACCATCCATCATAAGATGCGCTTTCTCTTCCAGTGTAAGTTCCTTCACCAGAAGTTCCGCCCGCCTTTCAGGAGATAAAGAAGCATCCTTGTAGGATGGCTCTCCGCAACTTGCCAAAGCAAGGAGAGGCAGTAAGTAAAAAAGTTTTTCTTTCATCATTTCTATTCTATATTTTTACAAAAATAATATATCAAAGGAAATAGTACGACAAAAACTGCAAGATTTTAAATCCGATGGAAATGAAATCCTGCAGTTTTCTCAAAGCTCTATACCAAATACCTATTATTGCTGTGGCAGTCCATAGCCATTTGTCACTTTTCCTTTGGATTGACTGATTGTTTCATAAGGAATAGGCCAGTAATAACACGGAACACTCTCTTCCGATGTAATGCCCGGAAGAATATTGCTCAGATATATATCAATATTGGCAGCAAGAGTGCTTCCCCACTCTGTCTTCACATATCCTTCCGCTTCTAATTCTGCCGCAGTCTCACTATCCGGAGCAATATATTCAAATAACCCTTTGATAGCGGTATTATGGTTGGTTCCATTTACAGACAATCCTAACTCAGCAAAATCCAATACACCACGCCACCCCGGGAAAAGTACAGGATCATTTTCATCCGTACAGTCATAAGTCAGTTTGGCACCTGCAACCTGCTTTGTCCAGATGTAAGCGGGTAAGATGTTGCCATTCTCAAATTCATGATAACCTTTAGTCTTCAGATTTTCAGCAAGGGTTGACATCTCATTACGTACTTCCATTGCTTTTTGTGAGAATTTACCACTCCGAACCAGATCGTAACTGGTATGCCCTTCACCGAAAAGTTCAAACTTACGTTCCATCAGAATAGCTTCTTTTAGTGCTTCACCGGACAAACCGGAAATATTATGCAAATCATCTCCAAAAGCTCTTTCACGAATCTGATTAACCAGGCCTATAGCTTCAGTATCTGCATCCAATCCTGCTTTCACTTCCGCTAACATCAAGATGACATCAGCTACACGCATAATCGGTATATTGAAACCCGCGCCCATCTGAGGACCGACAAAGTAAGGATTTTGGCGGCAAATATCCCACTTATTCAAGCAAATACCTCCATCAATCTTAGCACCCGCCTTAAAAGTAAATGCCAACTCATTGCCTTTACCATCCAGCCCGGTAACCACCGCACTGACATCGCGACGTTTATCAGCGTTATCATAACCACCGTAATAGAAACTCGGCACCATACGTATACCGGCAAATACCTTATTCGGGGCAGTATTGTTACCACCGTTAGAGCCACGACCGAAATCATAGCAATACATACGGCTTGTAGCTTGATTTTGTACACAACCTATTTCAAAGATAGCTTCAGGACTCATCAGAAGATCCATTCCGTATTGAAAATGGCGTTGGAAAGGATTGTTCGCATAGCTACGCTCATCCGTAGTAACCAGTTTGGTAGTTCCTGCATTGGTTGAAAGAGCTTTCTGTAAATAGTCTTCAGCTATAGTGTAATAGTTCTTGTAATCGGAACGACGGGCATAAGCGCATTTACGTTTAGCATCCGTGCTGAGAGTTTCGAACTGTACACTTCCATAAAGTTCAGGCATATCAGTACGGATTGTTTGATAGCCTCCGGCATAAAGAGCCATTTTACCAATCAGTCCATCAACAAATGTCCTCGTAATACGCTCACCGTTCAAACCGCCTTCACCTACTTTATACATATACGGTTCCGCTGCTTTCAATTTTTCAATCAATGCATCATAAATATCAAAACGTGAAGTCAGCCCGTAATCATCTACATAATTATTCTCATAGCCATACGGTACATCACCACAATGTTTAATCAAGTCAAAGTAACATAATGCACGTAATGCTTCGGCTTCACCTTTCAGATGTGTCCAGTCAGAAGTCCTGCCTGCTGCGATATCATCCTGATAAGCTGTTTTGGCAGCAATCAGGTCAGCGGTCTTTCCGGCATAGGAAATCACATTGTACAGAGCATTGAAGCTACCTTTCATGTGATCACAAGGAATCTGTTCGGGAACCAGCTTTGCATTGATATTATTGGAAGTATTATTCTCGGGGAAATATTCGATATCCGAACGGTAATGGTCGTTCCAATCGTATGCCCCATTACACGATTCACGATAAAGTGCATAAGCTCTTGACAAAGTCTTCAGAGTTTCTGCGGGACTGGAAGTTACAAACTCGTCATCTGTATTAGAAGGAGAAGAAGTTTCCAGAAAGTCACTGCACTGTGCAAACAAGACGCAACAGGCTGACGCAAATGCCATTTTTATATACTTATTCATAATTTCATCTTTTATTTAAATGGTTAGAAGCTAAGATTTACACCCAGTACGAAGGAACGGGCACGTGGATAAGTACCCCAGTCCATACCTAATTGAGGATAGGTCTTTGTAGAAGTAGACGTACTTACCTCAGCATCAATTCCGGAATATCCTGTAATTGTAAAGACATTATAGATACTTCCGTAAACACGCAGATTACTGATACCCGCCTTCTGAAGCATACTCTTCGGTAAAGTATACCCCAAAGTCAGTGTATTCAAACGCAGATAAGAGCCGTCTTCAATACCCAATGTAGACACATAGCCATTCTCACTGTATGCCAGTGGTAACTTAGCATTCGCATTGGCAGCATTCAGCTGTTCAGGAGTGGTCAATGCAACCAATTCGCCATTCACTACATCATAGATTTTATAGCAGTCCTTTACTATAGAGAGCTTATTCTCGTAAACGGCACCTTCTTTATAACCATAAAGTGCTGCCAACTTATTTACATTATAAATTTCATTACCATAGCTCCAGTTAAAATACAAACCTAAATCAAAGTTCTTATAAGTAGCATTAATATTAAAACCACCGGTATGGACAGGTGTCATATCGCCGATAACGTCCACGTCATCATCATTGATAATACCGTCATCGTTCAGGTCTTTGAACTTTGCCATACCCGGATAAGCCAACTGTCCTGCAGGGCGTTCGTTCATACCATTGTGTAAATGATAGTTAGGGAATACAGCAGAAGAAACATCCGCAACTCCTTCTTTTAGAGTATACACCCCATTTTCATAAGTGAAATCGTCGGTAGTATAGAAGCCATCAGCAGTCAAGCCACGTACCAAGCCTACAGGGCGCCCTTCTTTCAAGACATAATCTGATTTCGGGAAAGTAGATGAAGTAGCCCATTCCGTACCATAAAGTCCAGTGACATTATCAGCCAGTTTGTCCACTTTACCGCGATTGAAGTTAATATTAAAACCAGCCGTTACATTCCAGTCCCTCGTTTTCACGAGTACACCCTGAAGAGCAATTTCAATACCTTTGTTGCTGGTCTGGCCTACATTGGCGTAGGTTGAAGTGAAACCTGTGATACCCGGAATAGCCGTTTTCATCAACAAGTCCTTGGTGGTATTCCAATAGGCATCAATCGTACCTGTCAAGCGGCTATTAAAGAAACCGAAATCAACACCGATGTTACGGGTAATCGTAGTTTCCCACTTCAGGTCCTTGTTCGCCATATCTGCACCAAGTGAATAAGAAGGCAAGAAGGCACCATTCACGGCTCCCTGGTATCTCTTGTCACTGGTAGCCTCCCAATTCTGTGACCACAAACTGGAATTTATACCATCGTTACCTACCTCACCATAGGAAACACGAAGTTTAAGGTTATCCAGCCAGTCCACATCGTTCAGGAATGCTTCTTCAGACATACGCCATCCCAAAGCGGCAGCCGGAAAATATCCCCAACGGTTACTGGGAGCAAATTTAGATGAACCATCCGCACGGAACGTAACCGTCAGCAGATAGCGTTCCATAAGGTTATAATTCAAACGACCAAAGAAAGAAAGGATACGGCTCGGCGTAGAAACACTTGAAGAGAAATCCCCCACTCCCTTAGTACTATCGTATTGATTGATCATGGCAAATGCATTCTCTTTCGTAAAGTTTGCAGGGAAATAAGTTCCTGAGGCTTTCAGCCCGTCACCGCCCGAATCGGAAACTTCATGACCGGCCAGTATATTCAAACGATGTATCTTACCTAAAGTAAAGTCATAGCTCAAAGTATTTGTCCAACGGAGTCCCCAGCTATTCTTTTTCTCCAGATTCGCGTTACCTGCATATAGGACCTCACCGGTATTATCATCCAGATAGTTATTTATGATGGCTCCCGTCCATTCCTTATTCTGATTCCAAGTCTGGCTGAGAGACAGGTCAGTATGATAGGTTAATCCTTTCACAATTCCCCAGTTCAGCGAAAGAATACCACGCAATGACTGCTGAGCATTCGGTGCATACTTATCATTGATACGGTTTACCGGATTATATCTGTCCCACTGACTCTGTTTGGCATAGTTCTCAATCATACCTTCATTCATTGCGGATAGATCACCCAAAATATCTTCTGTTGCAATTGGACGGAAGCGATAAGAAGACGACAGGATAGACCCGCTACCATTCGTAACACCTTCATCACCCATCTTTTTAATATTGGTATAACGGGTATCAAGACTCAAATCTAGATTCTTGGCAATCTTCTGGTTCACTTTCAACGAAACATTGGCACGTCTGTAGTAAGAAGCGAGTTTCATACCATCCTCATCCATGTAGTTAACACCAAACAATACTTTGGTCTTTTCAGTACCACCCGTAACAGAAAGGTCATGATTATGAGAAAAAGAATCTCCATAAATCTTTTTCTGGATATTATCCGTCTTTACATTACGATAGCTTTCTATACCACCGGGATTGGTAGTCGTATAACGTCCTATTCCATACAGTTTCTCCAATGGTTCCATATAGCTGTTACCACCAACCGAAGCCGCACTTGCCCAGCTATATGCCAGGTAGTCATAAGGATTGAGCGCATCCATATACTTAGTCGGTGTATTGAACTTCGCATAACCATTGTAGCTAACAACAACACGTCCTTCTTTAGCCCCCTTTGTGGTAACAAGAATTACACCATTAGCACCACGGGCACCATAAATAGCCGTTGATGAGGCATCTTTCAAAACGTCAATCGACTCAATCTGATCGCCCGGAATATCACTCAACGAACCACTGACTCCATCAATCAACACCAACGGATCATTGCTCTGTGAGATAGAACCGCCACCACGTACACGAATAGAAACAGCGGCATCGGGACGTCCATCCTGCGTTGTTACATTTACACCAGCCAGCTTACCCTGCAAAGCCTGAGCTGCATTGGCAACAGGCATAGCTGCAATTTGCTCACCCGAAACAGAGGCTACCGATCCGGTAAGATCTTTACGTTTTACCGTCTGATAACCGATTACTACAACTTCATCCAGAATCTCAGCATCTTCAGCCAATGTCACATGAACCGGCTGCCCTGCAACAATAGATACTGTTTGCGTCTGCATTCCGATAAAACTTATTTCCAATTGTTTGGCTGTACCCGGCACGGCAAGGGAGAATTTACCATCCAGGTCTGTAATTGTACCGATAGAAGCGTCGCTTACTACTCTGATATTAGCACCAATAACAGGATCACCTCTGCTATCGAGCACAACACCTGAAACAGTACGACTCTGTGCAAGAGAGATAAGGCAGATCATACTCATCAAGAGAGTAGCAGCTGTCCTTTGAACAAGTCTTTCAAAATTCATAAGTAATGTGTTTTTAATAGTTAATGATTAAAATGATTCACTCCGCAAAAGTAGCCAACCTGTGTCATAGCAACGGAATAAAATCAGGTAACAAGAGTGTACTTTTTCAAAATGGAACAAAAAGGAGGTGGACTATTCGGGCGAAATATCGTTTTTTTCGGTCAAACAAATCCTATACTTTTCATTTATTCCCTTTTTTCTATACATTTGTTCTGCACTATTCAAAACAGTACTATGAGACGACTGATTATCTACTTCTTATACTTAATGATACCGATGTTTTCATCGGCGCAGCCCATCTGCCAGATTACTGATTTTACAGCAGAGAACGGACTACCCCAAGATATCGCATCAGCAGTTTTACAAGATCAGAAAGGCTTTATCTGGATCTGTACCCGTAACGGACTCAATAAGTTCGACGGATATACATTCAAGAACTACAAATCCGCGCCACATAAAGAATATACACTATCCAACAATCGGATAACCTTTATTTCAGAAACCGCATATGGCGATATCTGGTGCCAGACGTATGACAGCAAGGCTTATATATTCGACACGCATCTTGAAATCTTCTATGATGTTCTGCAAACAGTAGATAAAGATATGCAAAGAAGAAACTTTGTTCAGAAAATATTTCCCCTAAAAGAAGGCATAGCCTGGGTAACATGCGACAAGGGTTATTGTTACAGAATCGATGAAAAGAGATATAAAGAAAAAGACGGAATTACACTCTATAGCACATTCAATGGCTTTTTAAAAGGCGAGCACATCTTCACTATCTTCCAGGATTCCGATAAGGATGAGTGGATATTGACAGACAAAGGTATATCCATTATAGGCAACAAAAAGATCGACAGTGATTTTCCTTTCCAGTTTATTCAGGAATACAACGGTACAATTTACCTTGCTTCCGCTTCTGAAAAGATAGCCTATTATAACCAACAAACTGAAAGCATAAAATTTATAGAGTTTCCTTACCCCATCAACAAAATAAGCTCTTTAGACATAACCAACCACGGGCTACTCACCATATCCACTGATAATGGTGTCATCCTGTTCAATCCGGAAAATAAGACTTCTCAGCTAATTGATATCCGTACTCCCATGCAATCCTCCAATGAAGCTATCTCCATTTATGAAGATAAAGAGGGAGAGCTATGGATATTCCCCACTACTCCCGGAGTGATACGCTTTAATCCGGCAACAGGTGAAAAGCAATACCTCTTTACACCCCCAAAAGAGGTCGTGAATTATGGCAGAGAGAACAAAAATACCATATTTGAAGATAAACAAGGTACTTTATGGCTGATTCCCCATAATGGAAACTTCTGTTATTATGATAGGAAAAGTAAAGAATTGAAAGCTTTTTATACAGACCCGGACAATCCTCAATCGCTATTTGCCCCGCTTGTTCGCTACCATTATCAGGACAGACAAGGAAACTACTGGCTAGCCAGCGCCAGAGGAATAAAGAAAATGTCTTTCTATCCACAAATTTATAATCTGAAAGGAATAGACAGGGGATTCGAAATCCGTGCTTTCCTTTTGGATAGTTCACAACGATTGTGGGTAGCTTCCAAAAGCGAATATGTCAGGATATACCACCCTGATGGCAGCCTGGCCGGTTACTTGTCTTCACAGGGAAAGATAAGTAAAGATAAAGTATCATTCAATGCCAGTGTTTACAGCATCTGCGAAGGAAAGAACGGAACAATCTGGATAGGAACCAAAGGAAACGGCCTATTCCAACTCACAAAGAAAGCCGATGGAAATTACAACATACAAAATTATGTGTATGACTCTGAAGACCTATATAGTTTGAGTTACAATGACATATTTACCATATATTCCGATAATCATGACAACATCTGGGTAGGATGTTACGGTGGTGGATTAAATCTGCTACAACAAACACCTGAGGGAAAAGTGTATTTTATCAACCACAGGAATAAGCTACAAAACTATCCGTTCAGCACCTGCCATAATATCCGCTATATTACAGGTACGGAAAATGGTATCCTGTTGGTAGGAACCACCTTTGGTTTAGTTACATTCTCAAATGACTTTGCACAACCGGAAGAAATCAAGTTCTACAGAAATATACAAAACAGGAACAATCCTTTTAGTCTGACAGGAAATGACATTATGCATATATACAAAAATAGCCATAAAGACATCTATATATTGACATTCACCGGAGGAGTCAACAAAATCACATCCAGAACCCTACTTAGCGAAAACATTGAATTTCAGTATTACACCGAGCAGGAAGGGCTAGGATCCGATATGGTCCTATCCATGATAGAAGATTCCCAAAAGAATCTGTGGATAGCATCAGAAAATGCTTTATCCAAATTTAATCCGGAAACAGAGGCATTCGAAAACTATAGTACAGGATTTCTCAGACAAAAGATGAACTTTAGCGAAGCGATACCCACCATAAACGCCCGGCAACAATTGATTTTCGGCACAGATATGGGCTTTCTGGAAATTGTTCCGGAACAAATGAAGAAGAGTGATTATGTACCTCCTATCGTCTTTACAGATCTGAAAGTCAACGGAAAGAAATCAACTGTCTCCACCGATGATTTGAAAGAGATAGCCTTACATCCTTCGGAACGAAATATTAATGTACAATTTTCAGCATTAGACTTCACAAGACCGGATGACATACGCTATGCCTATCGCCTGGAAGGTCTTGAAAAAGAATGGAATTATAGCGATAAAAACAAATCAGCAAGCTACATCAATCTACCCGCAGGCGAATATCGTCTCCAAGTGAAATCAACAAACAGTGACGGAGTATGGGTAAACAATATCCGTACACTTTCCATCAAGGTCATTCCTACCTTTTGGGAGACTCCTTGGGCTTTACTGGCATATCTTGCAGCATTCATCCTTCTCACAGGATTAATTCTGTATATCTTCTCTTACATCTATCGACTGCGTCACCAAGTGAATATGGAACAGCAATTATCAAATATCAAACTGAAATTCTTTACCGATATTTCACACGAGCTACGCACACCATTGACTCTTATCTCCAGTCCGGTCAGTGAAGTTCTGGAGGACCAGACCATTTCTCCTTCCGTGCGGGAACACCTGACCGTTGTACATAAAAATACAGAACGTATGTTGCGTCTTGTCAATCAGATACTCGATTTTCGGAAGATACAGAATAAGAAGATGAAAGTAATGGTTGAACAAACAGAATTGATTGCGTTCCTGATGAAAATTACAGAAAATTTCCGTCTGATAGCTGAAGAGAAACAAATAGACTTCACATTCAAAGCTGATCAAGAAGAAGTATATATATGGATAGACAGGGACAAAGTGGAAAAAATAGTATTCAATCTGTTATCCAATGCATTCAAATATACTCTACCTGGGAAAACCGTAAAGATTACAGTACAGAAGTCGGATCAGCATATCCACATTTCCATTATTGATGAAGGTATCGGTATTGCTCCTGATAAGATAGGTTCTCTTTTCAAACGCTTTGAGACACTAAGCAAGAACAACAATATTCTGCAACCTTCATCAGGCATAGGTTTATCACTCGTCAAAGAATTGGTGGATATGCATCACGGAGATATAGAGGTCAAGAGCCAACCGGGAACGGGTAGCGAATTTAGTGTAACTTTACCTTTGGAACGTGAAGTGTTTGAGAAAGATGCACAGGCCGAATTAATCCTTGCTGATAGTTCGGACAATACAGAATATATTACCACAACTGTAGAGAACGGCATAGCTGAATCTGGGAATAGCTCGGAAGAGGATTTTTTATCCATTTTAATCGTAGAAGATAATCGTGAGCTGAGAAGCCTGCTCAGAAATATACTATCAAAGAAATACACTATCCTGGAAGCAGCAAACGGAGAAGAAGGTTTGAAACTTGCATCGGAAGCCATACCCGATATGATAATCAGTGATGTAATGATGCCTGTCATGGATGGATTGGAAATGATTAAACGTATCAAGGAAAACAAAGATATCTGCTATGTTCCAATCATTCTTCTATCAGCAAAAGCATCATTGGATGACCGTATCACCGCTTTGGAACAAGGTATCGATGATTACATTACGAAACCATTCAGTTCTTCGTACCTCAAAGCCCGTATTGCTTCTCTGTTTACCAAGCGTAAGCAGTTACAGGAAATATTCATGAAGCAGTTATCAGCAAACAATGAAACCGATAATTCTAAGGAATGGACTCCTTCGGAACCCGAAGTGATGCCGCATGATAAGTTATTCATGAAAGAAGTGATGGATTTCCTGGAAGAGCAAATAGATAATCCGGATCTGGTGATCGACGATTTCGCCAACAAGCTACTGCTAAGCCGGAGTATTTTCTACCGGAAGCTTAAGTCCATTGTAGGAATGCCTCCGGTAGATTTTATCAGGGAAATTCGTGTAAAAAGAGCCGCCCAGCTGATCAGAAGTGATGTATACAACTTCTCTCAAATAGCTTATATGACCGGTTTCAGCGATCCGAAGTATTTCAGCAGATGCTTCAAAAAACACATGGGAGTTACTCCAAGTGAGTATAAAAACTCCATTAATAACGAGGAGAATAATCCGGATCAGTAAAAGACAAAGTTCTTTATAGCAAGTCCCTGACTCTGTCCACGGAACAGGAAATAAATTTTGGACTTATCTTTCACTGCTCCACTGACCTCAAAGGCTTGCTTCTCCCATTCTCCCGGAGTCTGGTTCTGATTTATCGGACAAGTGGCTATCAACTTCCCATCGAGACTTCCCTCCCTTATCTCAATCACTGTTCCGGGAGTTTCCGCCTGAAGTTCGATAGTTACTTTTTGAGGGCTCTGCTTAAAGTACATATTATTGAATACGAGCCAGTTTCCATCCCGTACTCCGGAAATAAACTGCATAGGGCGTTTTGCTACCGGACGTACTAATTTCATTCCTTCACGATCGTCATACTGAGAAAAGTCTATCTCGGTAAATGCATCGTAGTGATTTCCCCTGCGATTACTTTCTAATTCAAAATAATCAAAATCGGCATAGCCGCCAGTAGCACCTTTATTCAAGTTATAACAACATAAAGCATGACGGATACCCAGAAATCCCCAGAAGTTAGAAACTCCTTCCGGACCCAAACGGTTATATTCAAGATTATCCAGACTATAATAAAACAGTAAAGATCCTTGCTTTGTCACTTCAGTGCGCAGGTATATCTTATCAGTTTTGACAGGAAGACTATCGACAACAGTCTCTCCTTCTCTTCCTCCCTGCCTCATTTCAAGCCAAAAGCCATCCGCTTTCTTCCGTACTCCCAGTTGGTACATGACTCTCCCCATTATGCCATTTCCGGCAAAATCCCCTTCACGGAGTCCGGTCAAATCTAATGAAACAGTTCCGGTACTATAAGGCCCAGACACTTTCTGTGTCAGAGAATTACGCGCCCATTCAAATCCCTTTGCATACTGCGCATAAATCCTAAAATAGCCGGGACGATCCGTCAGGCTCCATTTATCTTTCCGGGGTACATGATTGAATTCCCACACATGAGCCAGTTTCGAAGAACTGAAATCATCCGAATGTTGGGGAAATGTAATCTCTTGCTTGGCCTTGACTGCCGGTTTTCTATAAGTTACCACTCCTTTTCCCGGTTTACCTTCCGGGCCTACCACCGGCCAATCCTCTTCCCATTTCATCGGATACAGCATCACACACCTACCCATATAATCCCTGTCCTGGAAAGTATAAGCCCACGACTCGCCTTCAAGTGTCTCCACATATCCGCCCTGATGTACACCGGCATCAGCATAGTTGATATCATCATCAATAAGGACCTTTGTTTCATACGGACCGTAAAGATTACGGGAGCGACTGATCATCTGCACCCCATTGTATCCCAATGCCGGATTAAAAATATAATACCAGCCATTCCTTTTATAAGTGTGACATCCTTCAAAAAGATATTCATATCCCTTGGGAGCTGTTATAATCAGGGTACCCTCATCGTTAGGATCCAGTACACCGGTTCCATCATCTTTCAAACGTGTCAGGTATATTTTCGTCTTTCCATGTGTGACATATTTCTTACCGTCATCATCAATGAAAAATCCCGGATCATACAAACGCTTGTCAAACTTATGCATTGAATACGGCCCTTCCGGTTTATTACTCTTAAACATTACAAAACCATCATCGGCAATATTAACTCCTATATAATAGGTGCCGTCATGATATTTAATGGAAGGAGCCCAACACAAACGACTATACGCGGTCTGCTCATTCTCCATCCTATATTGAGGACGGAAAGTGATGCTGTCGTAGGCATGCCCTATGATACGCCAATTTATAAGGTCTTTAGAATGACAGATAGGAATACCCGGCATAGCAACGAATGAGGAACTGACCATATAAAAGTCTTCACCTACCCGTATAATGTCAGGGTCGGGATAATCGGCATTAATCACCGGATTGGTATAAGTACCGTCTCCATTGTCAGACGACAAAGAAGCTGTAGTTTGTACGGGAACAGTGCACGACTGTACCATGAGTATGCAACAAAGCATTAACAACGCGGAAAAGCCATCCGCTATTTTTCCTGTAGTAATAGATAAGTTATACATCTTACATAAATATATAAAGTGAGGATGCAAATATATGCGGTACAGGGCCATCAAGAGGGGATAAACCGGTAATATACGTGCACTTTTTAGGCACACGGATATATAAAAAAACTCCCGATTAAAAGTTCTGACTCTTAACCGGGAGCTTTTTATTTTCAATAGATAGGTTTATTATATCTTTATTCTTCGTACATCTTATCTATCACTTCCTTGTAATTCTTTGCAACTATAGGACGCTTCAACTTCAAAGTATTAGTCAGTTCGCCACGTTCCATACTGAAAGGTTCGGGCAAAAGTGTGAAACGTTTCACTTGCTCATAGTGGGCAAACTGTTGCTGCAAGGTATCTATGCGAGCACGGAACAGACCGAGAATCTTAGGATGTTGCAGCAGTTCTTCCATATTCTTATATTCAATGCCTTTTTCCTTGGCATAATCTTTCACAAAACCATAGACCGGTACAATAAGGGCAGACACAAATTTACGCTGGTCGGCAATAATGGCAATCTGATCGATATAACGATCAATAGCCAGTTTCGTTTCTAAAGCTTGCGGACTGACATACTTACCATTGGAAGTCTTGAACAAGTCCTTGATACGCTCAGTCAGATAAAGTTGGTCACCCTTCAGATAGCCGGCATCACCGGTATGGAACCAACCATCTTTATCAATAGCAGCGGCAGTAGCCTCCGCCTTCTTATAATAGCCTTTCGTGATAGTCTTTCCACGCAGAAGTATTTCATTCTCGTCACCGATCTTCACTTCTACATCAGGCATCACGGTGCCTACGGAACCAATTTCATAACCCTGGTTAAGGAAACAAGAAACAGTAGCAGTCGATTCGGTCAGACCATAGCCAACCAACATATTGATACCTACCGAATGAACAAATTCACAGATTTCATCAGGTACGGCAGCTCCAGCAGTAGGGAAAAAGTTACCGTTCTCAATACCAATCGTCTTTTTCAGTAAAGCATAAACCGTCTTTTCGTAGAATTTATATTTCAGTTGATTCATCAACGGCGGAGTTTTACCTTTACGCAGATAATCGATGTTGTGTATCTTACCCACCTTGATGGCATCTAGCATCATAGCTTTCTTCAACCCTGTTTCCTGAGCAATCTTCTCCTGCACACCGGCATATACTTTTTCCCAGAAGCGGGGAACACTGCACATCAATGTCGGACGGATTTCTTTAATGGTAGTCTGGATATCTACCGGACGGAGGTTGATGCAAATCTGCACACCTTTATGGATACAAAGATATGTCCATGCTTTCTCAAAAACATGTGTCAAAGGAAGGAAGTTCATGGACACATCTTGGTCACTCATATCTACCAGACGGATATCATGGATACGGAAGGCCTCCATATAGTTAGAATGATGCAACATCACCCCCTTCGGTTCACCAGTTGTACCGGATGTATAAAGAATGTTGGCAAGGTCATCATCCGATGCACGGGAAGTACGTTCTTCCACTATATCGTTGTTCGGCAAACCTTTTCCTGTTTCCAGGAATTCGTCAAAATAAATAGAAGTCATGTCACGAGGGTCGCGTACTACAGCACGGTCGAAAATGATCAATTGCTGTAATGATTGGCAAAAGCCAAATACACTGAAAGCTGCATCATACTGGAATTGCTCGCCTACAAAGATATAACGTATCTGAGCATCATTGATAATGTACTGCGCTTGTGCCGGTGAACTGGTAGCATACAGAGGTATGGTCACCGCACGATTAGCAAATGCCCCGAAATCTACATAAAGACATTCCGGTTTATTCTGAGAAAAGATTCCTATGTTTTCTTCCTCCTGCACTCCTAACTCTACGAGTGCATTCGCAACTTGTCGAACTGTCTGTGAGAATTGATTCCAAGTAATGGGTATCCACTGCGACGTTTCGTAATCCCTGTATTTCAGAGCCACCTTGTCGCCATACTTCTCTGCCCGTCGATGTACGAGGACAGATAAATGATGATAAGTCATATTATTCATATATTGGTAAATACGGCACAAAGGTAGTGGTTTCATTTGAAACTATTTCTATATTGAGAATTAAATATTTAGTATATATTTCCGCAATACTAGTACTATCCTACTATAAAAAGAAGTGATTACCCTACATTTTTGTTCGTTTTTCCAAAGAAATACAAATATATGTATATATTTGCATCCGATAGTTTTTAAATATCAATACAATAACTTAACAGACATGAAAAAGATTCTAGCATTAGTCGCCATATTGGCGATAGGTTTAGGGAGTATCAACGCACAAGATAACCTCAGATGGGGTGTCACGGCAGGTATGAATGTAAGCAGCCTCAACGTAACCGGATTGGACAGTCGCATAGGTTTCCATGCAGGCGTTAAGGCTGAATTGGGACTGCCTCAGTTTACGGAAGGTCTTTATATGGATTTCGGAGCGCTACTTTCGCTAAAAGGCGCCAAAGTTGAAGCAGGCAGTATGGCTAGTTTCAAGATCAACCCGTACTATTTGGAGATTCCGGTACATATTGGCTATAAATATGCTGTAAATGATAATTTTTCGTTATTTGGTAGTGTAGGTCCTTATATTGCTGTCGGGCTGTTTGGAAAAGCAAAAGCAAAGGTTGACGGTGATTATTTTGATTTTGATGAGATAGGAGGTAATTCTATATCCGAAGATATATTTGGAGACGATGGTCTAAAACGATTCGACTTCGGTCTTGGACTGAAAGCTGGGGTTGAGTTCAGCAAGAAATATCAAGTTGCCATCAGTTATGATTTTGGACTCGTTGAAGTGGCAAAAGATTTAGGAATGAAGAACAGAAACCTGATGATCTCGTTGGGATATATGTTCTAAAACCGATTTTGCAACTTTGTTGCATAAATCATTTGCTACCTTTGCATCAACTAAATGATGAAAGTTATGGGACATTGTAGTTGTGGCGCTCATTCATGCGCAGCAGAAAAAAAGGTTGATGCAAAGGTTTCGGTATTCCATGAATATGGGAAAGTGATATTTTCTCTCCTGCTGCTGGCAGGTGGAATAATAATGAATGCTCTTGATTTAGCATTCTTCCGTGAAGGATATGTTTCTTTGATATGGTATATCGTAGCCTATCTTCCGGTAGGAATTCCGGTGATGAAAGAAGCCTGGGAAAGCATCAGGGAAAAAGACTATTTCAGTGAGTTCACTCTAATGATTAT
>ERZ779829.511-NODE-511-length-17085-cov-2.238873_pt1 | contig 17085 bp, 10 predicted proteins | sample MGYA00511562_ERZ779829 | MGnify/ENA primary metagenome ERZ779829 (study PRJEB29588, sample SAMEA2151677) | human gut metagenome | biome: human gut; feature: human-associated habitat; material: faeces | place: Denmark | collected 2008/2010 ... | reverse complement strand
CGGATACGGGTGATGATAATAAGAAAAGCGATGAAACCATTTCAGGTGATAAGGAACAGGCAGAAGATAGTGTAAAGACAGCTGATGTGTATAATGTAGCAGGTTATAGTATAATGTTGTTTATGGCATTAGCAGGAATTGTATTTGTTATACATGAAGATAAGAAGAAAAAGAACACTATTGATTAATGCATAATATAAGCCGGATGTATAATAACAGAAGTTGTTATATATCTGGCTTTTCTGATATTTTTTGAATTACATATATGTTGGCAGTGCATTAAAAATTATACAATGTGCTATTTAAGTGTGAAAGTATATTGAGCTTGGGAGGATTAAGACATCATTCCTCTTGCTAATCAGCACTAAATGTTATAAAATGATTAAGATTATGTAGCAGCCGATGCAGTTCGATGTAGTCAGGCTGTTGCCTTTAGGAGGATTATATTATTATGGAAAAGACAATGGAGAAAATTGTTTCTTTAGCTAAGGCAAGAGGATTTGTTTACCCAGGTTCTGAAATCTATGGCGGATTAGCTAATACCTGGGATTATGGTAACCTTGGTGTTGAGTTAAAGAACAATGTTAAGAAGGCATGGTGGCAGAAGTTCGTACAGGAAAGCCCATACAATGTAGGAGTTGACTGTGCAATTCTTATGAACCCTCAGACTTGGGTAGCATCAGGTCATCTTGGTGGATTTTCTGATCCATTAATGGACTGCAAGGAATGTCATGAGAGATTCAGAGCAGATAAACTTATAGAAGACTGGGCAGACGAGAATTCATATGATCTCGGCAGTTCAGTTGATGGATGGACACAGGAGCAGATGAAGAATTTCATCGATGAGAAGAATATCTGCTGTCCTTCATGTGGAAAGCACAATTTCACAGATATAAGACAGTTTAACCTTATGTTTAAGACATTCCAGGGTGTAACTGAGGATGCCAAGAACACAGTATATTTAAGACCAGAGACAGCTCAGGGTATCTTTGTTAACTTCAAGAATGTTCAGAGAACATCAAGAAAGAAAGTACCTTTTGGTATTGGACAGATTGGTAAGTCATTCCGTAACGAGATTACACCAGGTAACTTCACATTCAGAACAAGAGAGTTCGAGCAGATGGAATTAGAGTTCTTCTGCAAGCCTGGAACAGATCTTGAGTGGTTCACATACTGGAGACAGTACTGCATCGACTGGCTTAAGGCATTAGGAATGAAGGAAGATGAGATGAGAGCAAGAGATCATTCACCAGAAGAACTCTGTTTCTACTCTAAGGGAACAACAGATATCGAATTCCTCTTCCCATTCGGATGGGGCGAGCTCTGGGGTATTGCAGACAGAACAGATTATGACCTTACTCAGCATCAGACAGTATCTGGTGAAGATATGTCATACTTTGATGATGAAGCTAAGGAGAAGTATATACCATATGTTATTGAGCCTTCACTTGGTGCGGATCGTGTAACATTAGCATTCCTTTGCTCAGCTTATGATGAGGAAGAGCTTGAAGGCGGAGATGTAAGAACGGTTCTTCATTTCCATCCTGCATTAGCACCAGTTAAGATAGGTATTCTTCCACTTTCTAAGAAGTTAAATGAAGGTGCAGAAAAGGTGTATGCAGAACTTTCTAAGTATTACAATTGTGAGTTTGATGACAGAGGTAATATTGGAAAGAGATACAGAAGACAGGATGAGATTGGTACTCCATTCTGTATCACATATGATTTCGATTCAGAAGAAGATGGTGCTGTAACTGTAAGAGACAGAGATACAATGCAACAGGAAAGAATAAAGATAGCAGATCTTAAGGCGTATTTTGAAGATAAGTTCAGATTTTAATTAATAAAAGAACGGAATTTAAATCGATAATTAAAAGGAAAGAATTATGCTGTGTACTAAATGTGGTCAGGAATATGAGGGCAGTCAGTGCCCAAGATGTGATGGACCTGTTATATTAGTTAACAACAGTGATTATCTTGCCAGAAGAAAAGCATATGAGGAGAAGCAGGCTTTGAAAGAGAGGTCTGCTTCTTCTGATAAAAAAGAGGAATCACAGAGTGACTATGGACAGGCATTAGCAAAACGCGTGCAGGCGATAAAGAATCAGAGCAGAAACAAGACAGAAAGTAAGAAGCAGAGTCAGAACAGAAGCAAAGCGGACAGCAGAAAGCAGGGACAAAGTAGCGGAAAAACAGGTGGCAACAGGAATGGTAATCAGGAAAAGCCACAGATAAGAATTGCACGACATAAAGTAAACAAAAGAATGAAAATGATAGCGGCAGTGCTGATAGCAGTAGTGCTTATTGGTGTCGCAGCATTTGGAATATACAAGCTTGCAACTAAGAAGAATTATGCTCTTTATGTAAGCTACAACGGAAAGATATATGATATAGCAGGGCTGGACAGCAATTATGTATGTGATGAAAGTAATGCAATATTTGCGGCAGACAGTAAGACTTTCTATACAGCACAGTGGCCGGAACAGATAGATTCAGAGAAGAATATCTTAAGCGTTGCGAGTGACAATGGAAAGTATTTCGTTACGGTAACATATGATGAGTCCAACTCGTCTGGCAGATATTCAATGTACATATGGAGCAGGGACGAATGTGTTCTTGTGTCAGAAGATAATCTGCAGAAAGAGATTGTGTATATCTCTGATGACGGTCTTGTTATATACACGAATATTAATATTATTAATGACGAGGGTTCTACTAATGGAACAAGCCTTGCCATGAGCAGAGTCAAAGAAGTTAAGAAACAGCCTGAGGCACAGACAACTCTTATAGAGGGTAATCTTAATAAGGCATATGTGTATGAGTCAAAGCACTTGATAGTATGTCTTACTAATGCAGGCTCATTGTATACATATGATTATGAGAAAAAAGAAAAGCCGGTTTCAGTTGCAGATGCAGTTATGCAGTTATGGCCTGTGTCAGAGAACATGCCAGGTGTGTATACAGCGAATGCAGACAGTCTTAACACAAGAAAAGATGTGGATACATTGCTGTATTCTAAGAGTGATGGAGTATATTATTACTCATGTAAAGATGCATCTGCGTATAAGATAGACAAGAAGACAGACAATGATGCAGATTATGTATTTGATAGAGACAATTCGCTTATATACAGAATTTCAGGTACATCAATGACATCAGCACTTATCAGAGAAACTAAAGTGAGTGAGTATGTGGATGTTGATTCTATGACTAAGGAAAAGAATTACATATATAATTCATCAGATAGTCAGATAGTGTATGTTAATGCGAAAGGACAGCTTCGAGTAGTTGATAACAACAAGATTACAGACATTTCATCAGATGTTAATGCAGGTTCATTATCTAAAGTGTATAATAAAAGTAAGGCTTTAACATATGTTTCAGGCGGCAGGCAGTACTATATGGATAACATTAAGAGCAAAGCTGTTGCAATTCTGGAATCAGATGCAGTTACAGATACAGAGGGAACATATTTTTACAAGAACCGGATCTATGCGTATGATGCTGATAATATTCTTTATTCTAATACACTGAAGGGAAATGATATCAGCAATATAGGCTACGTTGAAAGATTGTGGCTTGGAACAGAACTAAGATAATTGCAAATGTATTAAGACAGGTATAAGTTATGGATTTATTTGAATATATGCGTGAAAACAATAAGAATACAGAATCTCCATTGGCTATGAGATTAAGACCGGAAACACTCGATGAAATGGTAGGACAGTCTCATATAATCGGAAAGGACAAGCTGCTTTACAGGGCAATTAAAGCTGATAAGCTTAGCTCAGTAATATTCTATGGTCCACCTGGAACAGGAAAGACAACTTTAGCTAGAATAATTGCTAATACAACAAGTGCAGAGTTTAATCAGGTTAATGCCACAGTTGCCGGAAAGAAGGATATGGAAGAGGTTGTTGCCAAGGCGAAAGACAATCTTGGAATGTATGGAAGAAAGACCATTCTTTTCGTAGACGAGATTCACCGCTTTAATAAGGGGCAGCAGGATTATCTTCTGCCATTTGTTGAGGATGGAACAATAATTCTTATTGGTGCAACGACAGAGAATCCGTACTTTGAAGTAAATGGAGCTTTAATATCAAGGTCAATAATATTTGAATTAAAACCACTAGAGAAAGAAGATATCAAGACAATAATAAAGCGTGCTGTGTATGATGAGAAGAAGGGCATGGGAAGCTACAATGCAGCAATAGACGATGATGCACTGGAATTCCTTGCAGATATATCCAACGGAGATGCGAGAAATGCACTTAATGCCATTGAACTTGGAATACTCACAACAGACAGATCAGATGATGGAGTTATACATATAGATCTTGCAACAGCACAGGAATGCATCCAGAAGCGTTCGGTAAGATATGATAAAGAGGGTGACAACCACTATGATACAATATCAGCATTTATTAAGAGCATGAGAGGCTCAGACCCTGATGCAGTAAGCTATTATCTTGCCAAGATGCTGTATGCAGGTGAAGATATTAAATTCATAGCAAGACGAATAATGATATGTGCCAGTGAGGATGTAGGCAATGCTGATCCTAATGCACTGCAGGTTGCAGTGGCTGCGGCACAGGCTGTTGAGCGCATCGGAATGCCGGAAGCGAGAATTATACTTAGTCAGGCGGCACTCTATGTTGCGACAGCACCTAAGAGTAATGCATGTTACATGGCAATTGATAAGGCACTTGATGTAGTTAAGAATTCAAAGACTGCACCGGTTCCTGTACATTTGCAGGATGCCCATTATAAGGGTAGTGCCAAGTTAGGACACGGTGTAGGATACTTATATGCACATGATTATCCTAATCATTACGTCAGACAGCAGTATCTTCCTGATGCTTATGTGAATGAGAAATTCTATGAGCCGGGAGATATGGGATATGAGAGGGATATTAAGAAACATTTGGATAAGATTAAGTCGGAGGCATAGTTTCCAATGAGGGATTACATAAACAGACTTTCAAAAGGCAGTTCAATTATCAAAGTACCAAAGCTGTCATGCAGTGAGGAACAGATTACCATGGATATTATGTGTAATACAGTTGCTACAGGCAGCTTCATATGTGATGCCACCGATAAGGTTTATGGAATGGTCTATGCTGACAATGAGAGGGTAAAGATTCTTTCAGAACAATTTGGTGGTACGCATATTATAACTGAATATCAGGTGGACGCTTCCGGACTTGAAGAAAATGATGAGATAGAGGGAACATTTACAGTAGTATGTAATGCCGGCGAGAAAAAGATACCATTTGCATTCAGATGTATGAAAGAGAATCAGGATGATATAAGAAATCATGTTAAGACTGAAGCAGTTGTTCTGCACATTGATAACGAAGAGAATACAATTATACACAAAGATGAAGCAGAGCAGTTTGAATGTGTGCTTATAAAGAGTGGCACAGAAGAAACAGAGATTGATATATATGCAGATGAAGATTTTATTGAATTAGAGAAAGACAGCTTATCAACTGATGATTTTGCAGGTGACAGGGCTGTAATTAAATATATAGTTAATCCACAGAAAATGCATGCAGGCAACAACTATGGATATATACATATAGTAAGTTATACGCAGCATTTAAAGATAAATGTGAGTGTTATATGTAAGAAAGCTGACGAATCGGAAGATTTTGAAGTCAGAAGAGAAGAAAAACTGGCACAATATAAGCTTACGAAGCTTTATCTTGATTTCAGAATGAAGAAAATCAAGAAAGAAAAATGGATTGCTGAATCTATGCAGACAGTTGACAGAATAAGGGGAATTAAGGGCACAGATGTATTTTATGATATTGTGCAGATACAACTGCTTATGGCGTCTGGAAGAGAGGAAACAGCAACACAGATATATAATAATATCAAGAAAGATATAGTCGGAAGAATTGGTGAAAATGTAGAACTTTACTGCTATTTTCTGTATGTTTCGACACTTATTGTGCGTGAAGAGGAGTATACGGCTCAGGTTTTATCACAGGTTAAGAAGTTCTTTGAGAATGGCTATGATACATATAGAATATTATGGATACTTTTTTACCTGAGTACAGATTCAGATAATAAGAGTATAAGACTTGTAAGAATAAAGGATGTAATTAATTCAGGATGCATAAGCCCTGTTATGTATATTGAGGCTATGAACATTATTAATGCACAGCCTGTTTTACTACGGGTGCTTAATCAGTTTGAAATGCAGGTTATTAATTATGGATGCAGGAACGACATTATTAGCGAGAAGCTTGCAATGCAGATTGCAGATGTTGTGGCTAATGAGAAGAATATTAATATTAATACTCTTATTATACTAAAAAAGATATATGATAAATATGAGAAAGACGAGATACTGACAGTTCTTGTAACCCAGATGGTAAGAATGGGCATGACAGGAGAAAACTGCTTTGAGATATATGAAAAAGGAGTATTAAGAGGCCTGAAAATAACAAGATTATATGAGTTTTATATTGCCAGTATGCCTAAAAAGACAGACAGGCAGCTGCCAAAGATAGTGTTGATGTATTTTGCATATGACAATACTCTTACAGATGCAGATAAAGCATTTTTATATGCAAATGTGGTGACGGGCAGAGATTCGTACTATAAGAATATCTATGAAGGTTATGAAAGAAATATAGAGATATATGTGTATGAACAGCTTAAAGCCGGCAATATCAGTGACAATCTTGTTGTATTATACAAGGCACTTCTTAAGACACAGCTTGTGTGTGATGACACAGGCACATTTGTAAGTAAAATGCCATATATGTACAGAATGCAGTGCTTTAGTGATGTGGTAAGATATGTACATGTCAGATATCCGCAGTTTACAGAAGAAACAGTATATGAGCTTTCAGGGGAAACAGCATATATATGTATGTATGGAAGTGACTGCGAGATTACATTTGAATGTATTGACGGACAGATTAGAAAAGATACAATTGATTATGATATAGAAAAAGTGTTTGATATACAGCAGTATGCAGAGGTGTTTGAGGCTGCAGGTGATTATGGAAAGAACAATTCCAGAATAATTATGAGCAGAATCTGTGAAATGAGAAAGAATTCACAGTATACACAAGAAACACTTAAGCTGTACAAAACAATAAAAAAGGAACAGGGTATCAGTGAACAGTATAAACAGCAAGTTAATGCCTGGATGATTGATTATTACTATCATTATTATGAAGAAGATGATTTCTGGCATGAATACAATTATGTTGATACAGATAATCTGACGAAGAAGGATGCGGGAAAACTGATAGAGATACTTATAGATTCATCAATGTATTCACAGGCATATGAGATAGCCGGTATATACGGTTGTTGTATGGCAAAAGCGGCAAAACTTCTTAAAATGACTGACTATATTCTTACAAATGTATCAGACGGACATAGTCAGATTATTGATGAGATTACTCAATATATATTCAGACACAACATTTATAATGAACCTGTTCTTTCTTATATGTGCGAATACTATAATGGGACTAATGATGAAATGTATGCGGTGTGGAAGTCAGCAGTTAATTATAATGTAAATGTATTGCATATGTCAGAAAGGATTCTTGCCCAGATGATGTATACAGGTGTGCATACTGGAAGATTTACAGAGGTGTTTGCTGATTATTATAGTAAGATTCCTGATATGCTTATAGTAAAGGCATATTTATCTTATAATTCACAATTCTATCTTCTCAGGCAGAAGAAGGCTAATGATATAGTATTCAGAGTTATAGAGGAGTGCATGGGGGATGGATATGGATTGCCAGAGTGTTGTTATGTAGCATGGCTTAAGAATCTGTCAAGAAACCCTGTTGCGTTAAGAGAAGATACATCTGAAAAAGAACTTGCACAATCAGTTCTTAATGAATTATGTGAACATGACAGAATATATGGATTTTTCAAAAAATTCAAAGGAATACTGGATTTACCATACAATATGCAGGGACTTACTATTGTTGAATACATAGCAGATCCAGATGATAAAGTATCTTTGACATATAGTATTAATGGGGCTGACAGGCTGGTGCAGGTTATGAAGTCTAACGAATGGGGAATATTTACATGCAGGTTTAATCTGTTTTATGGGGATTCATTAGAATATACATTTATAGTTAATGACAGCAATGAACAGGCATCTACAGAGCCGGTAGTCTGCGAATATAAGGATATTCCATCAGAGAACACAGATGGAAGGATTGACATGCTTAATGATTGTCTTGCAAGCAGACAGCAGCATGACCTTACAACATTAAGAAAGCTCATGTATAGTTACTGTGTTGAGGAATACGTCACAAGAGAAATGTTTACAATTGTCAAATGAGGATAGCAGATATGGAGCAGTGTAAAGGACTTATAGCAGGAATAGATATAGGATATAGTAAAATTCAGGCAAGTGTATATTCATATAATTCACGGAATGTGCAGACGGTAAAACTGACAGAGGATTCAAAGGAAAAGACCAGTCTTGCAAATGTTGTCGCTGAATGTATGCGAGCAACAGGTACATCACAGATTCAAAGCATATGTGTAACCATTCCCGATTATCATTCTGATGAAATATCTGCTGTCAGGGATACTCTTAAAAAATGTGGTGTATCAGATGGCAGATGGCAGGTATTAAGCAGAGTTGAAAGCTTTGCATATTATGCGTACAGACAGAAAAGTGAACTTCATGCTGCTGGTGTGGCACTGTTTGACTACACAAGTGAAGGAATAAGGTGTGATTATCTTGCAGTCAGGAAGAATGACAATAGTAACTATCTGCTTCAGGAACATACAGGATACACATCTGATATATTAAAAAAAGCTGTGATAAGCAAAGAACTTGGACTGGCTGAGAATGAGTTGTGTACATTTGCAGAAGAGTATTTTTCTAAAAGACATGTTTCGGCGGCATATCTTACAGGTGAAGGTTTTGATGTTGAAAAGCTTCCTGAAAGATTTGCAAAGCTTATGGTTACGAGAAGAAAAGCATTTGTCGGACAGAATCTTTTTGCAAAGGGTGCATGCTTTGCAGCAATGGAGATATTGAAGCCGGAAGTGTTTAAGAATGTCATAATGCTTATTGATAATCATGTGAAATGTGGTATAGAAATAGATATTTCGTCATATGAAAAGCCAATGAGATTCAGGCTGGTAAGACCGGGAAGTAACTGGTATACTGCCGGACGGACTGTGGAATGTATACTTGAGGATATGAGAAGCATTACATTTAAAATAATAACACCTGAGAATAAATATTATGATGAAGTTGTTGATATAAGTGAAATTCCATTCAGGGAAGGGAAAACAACAAGAGTATCTGTGAGCGTAAGCTTTGTAGATTCTGACAGGTGTAATATTACAATAAAAGATCTTGGATTTGGCGAGTTTGTCAAAAGTTCAGGAAAAGTTATAAGCAAAGAACTTGTATTAAGAAGCTGAGAATGTGGAAAACATCAGGAAACGGAGAAATACAATGGGGAAAATAATACTGTGCAGAGGAAAGAAGGCAGATACACCACTGACTGTTTTACAGACAGGTGTGAAGTTATATACAGCAGAAGAACTCTGTTATTATATTTATAATAATATATATCTGATTGGACAGGATTTTATAGATGATAATCTTATCAGTTTTCTTGATGAAACCGGAGAAAAAGAGCTGGCAGAAAGAGTAAGGAAGCTGAAAGAAACAGGAGGGTCATTAGCACAGATATTTGTAATAATACTCAAGACAATAGATTATTATTCTGTTGCAGAGATTGAGCAGTTAAAAGGGATTCTTAATACTCTTGGAAAGCAGAGCGTATGCGAAAGGCTTAAAGCAAGAGGAGACGGATATCTCAATGCTGGATATTATTTTGCCGCGGTCAGATGTTACGAGTCAATTATAAAAGATTACAAGGGAAAAGATTTGTTGGCAGCTGATTATGCAAAAGTTTATCATAACCTGGGAACTGCCTATGCAAGAATGTTTATGTATGATAAAGCAGTGATATATTATGATGAGGCATATAGGACGGGTCAGCATGAGGAATCAAAAAAATGCAGTATAGCAGCTTTAATTATGGCAAAGAAGGATAAAGAACCTGTTAATGTTGATGCGGATGAAGATGAATATGTTGTCCAGAAGGAATTGGAAACTTTAATGGATAATGCCAGATATAGTGATGAATATAGGGAACTTGAAGATATTGCCAGATTAAAAGCAGACGGCAATCTGGCACAGTACAACAGGGCGGTAGATGAAAGACTTGACAGGTGGAGAACGGCATACATTAAATATAGCAAAACATTTTAAAGAATTGTGGTGGATATATGGGAATATTTAAAAAAACTGAAAAAGAAACGATATATGATGATTATGATGATGAATCGTACAGAGATGAGGAACTGCTAGAAGAGGCAGAGAAGGAAAAAACTGCCAATAAAATGTTTAATATATTGAATATATATGAAACGTTTGATAAGAAGAATAAGAAAAAACATGAAGACCGCAAGAGCGGAGAACTTGATGAGAAAACAAAGGAAAAACAGCAGCAGGCCAAGATAGAAGAAGAAAAATATGATCATCTGTTAAACAGTATGCAGGCACAGACCCTTATCAAGGCAGTTGAGAAATATGGAAAGGATGAGGAAGACCGCAAAGAGATTGATGCTATACCTATTGAGCTTCCAAAGGAAAAATCCGAACTTGATAAAATTGCAGAATATGCGATGAGCAGGAATATAGACAGTGTCAATATAAAGGATTTCAGTACACATGATATTGAGGTTTATGTAAGAGAACAGTGTGATATCATGGAAGAAGCAGCGACACATGTAGAAAATGCTAAAGCTGAGTATGAGGCTGTTACTGAAGAATATAATGATATACAGATTATGGAAGAAGCTCCCACACAGATACGTGATAAAATATTGAGCTGTGCAGAGACCATAGACAACATGATGGTTGACAGGCGTATTCTTAAAAGTACAGAACATAAGCTGTCAAATGCGGCATACAGGCGCATGGAAGCTGTGGAAAATGAAATGCCAGGTGGAATAAAGCTTTTGAAAGCATCCGAAGATTATTATGATATTGTTAAGAGAGATTTAAGGATACTTGAGGCAGAACAGCTTAATCTTAGAACTGATGCGGACGTTCTTGTTACAAGACAGATTAAGATAAGAAGGCTTGCGAAAACAGCAATCTTTGCGCTTGCGGCAGTGTTTGCAGTATTTCTTATATCGATGACACTTGTTCAAAATGACAGTGATACGGCACTTTTTATAGGAATATCTTTATTTGCAGCAATTCTTGCAGTTGGAATGTTTGCTTTATTAAAGGTTACTGAAAGAAATGTGATTATAACCGAAATAAAACTTAATAAAGCTACAGCACTGCTTAACAAAGTAAAGATTAAGTTCATTAATGCAGCAAATACGCTGGATTATGAATATACAAAGTTCGGAGTTAAAAGTTCATATGAACTTGATAAGAAATACAGACTGTACGAGGAGATGAAAAAAGAGCAGATTAGAATGCTTGATATGACATCATCACTTAATTCTGCTGAAAATGAGCTTGAGAACATGCTTAAGAATTTAGGACTTTACAGTCCACATATATGGCTTGGAAGAGTGAGGGCAATCATTAATCCTAAGGAAATGGTTGAAGTGCGGCATGAAATAAATACTCGCCGTTATAAATTAAGGCAGCAGATAGAGTACAATGAAAAACGTATTGATGAAGCAAAGGAAAATATTAAAAAGATAACGCTTTCAAATCCGGCACACAGCGATGGTGCAATGCGCGTAATTGAAATGTATGAGAAGCGACATTCACGGGTTGCAAAATAAAATTGATATGTTACAATAAACAGTGGCTTTTTACGCATATGAATGATAAAAAGCGAAAGAAGTATGGAGGCTATAAGGATGAAAGAAAGACTTGAAGCAATTAGAGAAAGAGCTTTAGCACAGATTAATGAAACTGATTCGCTTGATAAACTGAATGATATCAGAGTCGCTTTCCTTGGAAAGAAGGGTGAACTTACAGAAGTACTTAAAGGTATGAAGGATGTTGCACCAGAAGACAGACCTAAGGTTGGTCAGATTGTTAATGAGACAAGACAGGCAATTGAAGAAGTATTAGATAAGGCTAAGACAGAATTAGCTGCCAAGAAGAGAGAACTTCAGTTAAAGAGTGAAGTAATAGATGTTACTCTTCCATCTAAGAGGGATGAGTTAGGACATAAGCATCCTAATACACTTGCATTAGAAGAAATCCAGAAGATATTCATCGGAATGGGTTATGAAGTAGTTGATGGACCAGAAGTTGAGTATGATTACTACAACTTTGAGGCACTTAACATACCAGCTAACCACCCGGCTAAGGATGAACAGGATACATTCTACATCAATGATAAGATAGTACTCCGTACACAGACTTCCCCTGTTCAGGCAAGAGTTATGGAGAAGGGCAAGCTCCCTATCAGAATGATTTCTCCAGGACGTGTATACAGAGCAGATGAAGTTGATGCTACACATTCACCATGCTTCCATCAGGTAGAAGGTCTTGTAATTGATAAGGGAATCACATTTGCAGACCTTAAGGGAACTTTAGCAGAATTCGCTAAGGAGCTTTTCGGACCTGATACTAAAGTTAAATTCAGACCACATCATTTCCCATTCACTGAGCCTAGTGCCGAGATGGATGTAAGCTGTTTCAAATGTGGTGGTAAAGGATGCCGTTTCTGTAAGGGCGAGGGATGGATTGAAATCCTCGGCTGTGGAATGGTTCACCCACATGTATTCGAGCTTTGTGGAATTGATAAGGAAGAATATACAGGATTTGCCTTTGGTGTAGGACTTGAGAGAGTTGCTCTTCTTAAGTACGAAATCGATGACATGAGACTTCTTTATGAGAACGATATCAGATTTATAAAGCAGTTCTAAATCGATTCATATAGTGGTCTAACGACTGGAATAAGATAAAGTATATTTAAGGAGAATGACGATATGAATACATCATTAAATTGGATAAAAGCAATGGTTCCAGGTCTTGAGTGTACAGATCAGGAATTCAGAGATGCTATGACACTTTCAGGAACTAAGGTGGAGTGTTTCAATGCATTTGACAAGAACCTTGATAAAATCGTAGTTGGACAGATTCTCTCAGTTGAGAGACATCCTGATGCAGACAAGCTTGTAATATGCCAGGTTAATGTTGGCAGTGAGAATGTGCAGATTGTAACAGGCGCACCTAACATTGAAGTTGGTTCAAGCGGACAGAAGGTTCCTGTAGTATTAGACGGAGGTAAAGTTGCTGGAGGACATGACGGCGGCGCACTTCCAGAAGACGGAATTAAGATTAAGAAGGGCAAGCTAAGAGGAGTAGAGTCATGCGGTATGATGTGCTCTATCGAGGAACTTGGTTCTTCAAGAGAATTCTTCCCGGATGCACCAGAGGAAGGAATATATATATTTGGAGATGATGCTGTTGTTGGTTCAAGTGCGGTAGAATACTTAGGACTTAATGATACAGTATTTGAATATGAGATTACTAATAACCGTGTAGACTGCTACAGTGTTATCGGTATCGCAAGAGAGGCTGCTGCTACATTCAGAAAGCCTTTCAATCCACCGGTTGTTACTAAGACAGGTAACGATGAGGATGTTAACACAATGGTTTCAGTTGATATTGAAGCTAAGGAGCTTTGCTCAAGATATGTTGCAAGAGTTGTTAAGAATATCAGACTTGCTCCATCTCCAAAGTGGATGCAGCAAAGACTTATGACAGCAGGTATCAGACCAATCAACAACATCGTTGATATAACTAACTATGTTATGGAAGAATATGGTCAGCCAATGCATGCATATGACTATGATACTATTGCAGGTCACAAGATTGTTGTAAGAACAGCAACTGATGGCGAAAAGTTCGTAACACTTGACGGACAGGAGAGAACTCTTGACGCACAGACACTTCTTATCTGTGATGGTGAGAAACCAGTTGGTATCGCAGGTATCATGGGTGGCGAGAATTCAATGATTACTGATGATGTCCAGACAATGCTTTTCGAAGCAGCTACATTTGACGGAACTAACATAAGAAAGACGACTAAGAAGATTGGTTTAAGAACAGACGCTTCTGGTAAATTTGAGAAGGGACTTGATCCAGAGAACGCAATGGAGGCTATCAACAGAGCATGCCAGCTTATTGAAGAGCTTGATGCAGGTGATGTTGTAGGAGGCGTGGTTGATGTATATCCTGACCCTGTAACTAAGAAGAGACTTCCATTTGAGCCGGCTAAATACAATGCTTTACTTGGTACTAATGTATCAGATGAAGATATGCTTTCTTACTTTGAAAGACTTGAAGTTGAATATGATAAAGACGCTAATGAGCTTATCATTCCAACATTCAGACAGGATCTTAACAGAGATGCTGATATAGCAGAGGAAGTTGCAAGATTCTTCGGATATGACAACATTCCTACAACTCTTCCTAAGGGAGAGACAACAATGGGTAAGATTTCATTTGAGCAGAGCATTGAAGATGCAGCTTCTGAGGTTGCCCAGTTTACAGGATTCTCACAGGCTATGACATACTCATTCGAGAGCCCTAAGGTATTCGATAAGTTAAAGCTTCCTGCTGATTCTGTATACAGAAAGACAGTTGTAATCTCTAACCCATTAGGAGAGGATTTCTCGGTTATGAGAACACTTCCAATTCACGGAATGCTTACATCTTTATCTACTAACTATAACAGAAGAAACAAGAATGTTAAGTTATATGAATTGGCTAAGATTTACCTTGCAGCAGATGATGTTAACGAGCTTCCGGACGAAAGAGTTGAATTCACACTAGGAGCTTTCGGCAGCGTTGACTTCTACTCAATGAAGGGTGTTATTGAAGAATTCCTTGAGAAGATTGGAATGAAGAAGAAGCCAACATATGATGCTAAGGCTGGTATTCCATTCTTACATCCAGGTCGTCAGGCTGATGTATATTACGCTGATAAGAAGATTGGTTACATCGGAGAACTTCATCCGGATGTTGCCGATACTTACTCAATCGGTGAGAGAACATATATTGTTGTTATTGATATTCCAACAGTTACAGAAATGGCAAGCTTCGATAAGAAGTTCACAGGAATTGCAAAGTTCCCAGCTGTAACAAGAGATATCAGTATGGTAATGCCTAAGGAACTTCCAGTTGGTGAAGTTGAGAAGATTATTGAAAAGCGCGGCGGCAAGATATTAGAAAGCTACAACCTCTTCGACATCTACGAAGGAAGCCAGATTAAAGAAGGCTTCAAGTCAGTTGCTTACTCAATCGCATTCAGAGCTAAGGATAGAACACTTGAGGATAAGGATATCACACCAGTAATGGAGAAGATATTCAAGGACCTTGAGGCTGACGGAATCGAGCTTAGAAAGTAATACAGACCCGGATGTTGCAGTGGTCGATAAAGGGGCGGCGTGTGGCGCCGCCCCTTTGCTTTGAAAGGAGTAGTACATGGATTTACATGATTTTTATTATGATCTGCCAGAGGAGCTTATTGCGCAGGATCCTTTGTCTGACAGATCAAGTTCAAGACTTATGGTGCTTGATAAAGAAACAGGAGAAATTGAACATAAGATATTCAGAGATATCGTAGATTATCTTAAGCCGGGTGATTGTCTTGTTGTTAATGACACTAAGGTAATACCAGCGAGACTTATAGGTACTAAGGCTGATACAGGAGCTACTATTGAAGTGCTTCTTCTTAAAAGACTTGAAGACAGACAGGATACATGGGAAGTTCTTGTTAAGCCGGGAAAGAAGGCTAAGGTTGGTGCTAAGATAAGTTTTGGTGAAGGCAAGCTTATAGGAGAGATTATTGATATAGTTGAAGAAGGAAACAGACTTATCCAGTTCACATATGATGGAATATTTGAAGAGATTCTTGATGAGCTTGGACAGATGCCACTTCCACCATATATAACACATAAGCTTGAGGATAAGAACAGATATCAGACTGTATATGCAAAGCATGAGGGTTCTGCGGCAGCACCTACTGCCGGGCTTCATTTCACAACAGAGCTTCTTGAAAAAATCAAAGCCATGGGAGTTAATATTGCAAGAGTAACACTTCATGTAGGACTTGGAACATTCAGACCAGTTAAGGTAGAAAATATTCTTGATCATCATATGCATTCAGAATTCTATGTTGTTACACAGGAAGCTGCTGATATGATTAATAATACAAGAAAGAATGGCGGCAGAGTAATTGCTGTTGGAACAACAAGTACAAGAACTCTTGAGTCAGTTGCACTTGAAGATGGAACAATTCCAGCTAAGAGTGGATGGACAGAGATATTCATATATCCGGGATATAAGTTCAAGGCAATCGATTGTCTTATAACTAATTTCCATCTTCCAGAATCAACACTTGTTATGCTGGTATCAGCACTTGCTGGAAGAGAGCATGTGCTTCATGCGTATGAGGTTGCTGTACAGGAAAAATACAGATTCTTCAGTTTTGGAGATGCTATGTTCATTAAATAATTCAAAAAATATATTTGAACTTCTTAAAGGTTAATGATATCATTAGATAGATTAAGTAAACATGAACAGATAAGAGGCTGCTCGGAATAGAGGATAATCAGGGGCAAAGTTGAGAGAAGACAATCAAGAAGAACTGATGTTGATGTTATTATTTCTTTGAAAAAGCTTGATGAAAGTCGTATTTCTGCATGTTCCGGGGAGACAGTGGATGTTAATGTTATTAACATATCCAAGGGTGGCATAGCATTCAAATCAGACTGTAAGTTTGAGCTGAATACTTATTATTCGACAGTAATCACTCTTGATAATAAAGAACGTATAGAGGCTGTTGTTGAGATAATCAGAATGGAGAATCTTGGAGAGGCTGAGACTACCTATGGATGCAGATTCGTGGGGATTAGCGAGAAGGATCAGTTCAGAATAGAAGTGTACCAGCTTGTATATGAAAGTAATCACAATTAAATATCATGAGTAGCGCAGATGATCGCGGCTGCATTCGTGCAGGTGAGGAAAGTCCGGGCTTCATAGGGCAGGATGCCGGATAACGTCCG
>ERZ779829.501-NODE-501-length-17204-cov-2.578926_pt1 | contig 17204 bp, 15 predicted proteins | sample MGYA00511562_ERZ779829 | MGnify/ENA primary metagenome ERZ779829 (study PRJEB29588, sample SAMEA2151677) | human gut metagenome | biome: human gut; feature: human-associated habitat; material: faeces | place: Denmark | collected 2008/2010 ... | reverse complement strand
ACCTTGTATGATTACAGATAGAGTGTGAAACGAAAGGTTCGGTGCTTGTAATGGCTAAGAATAAAAAGAAGAATAAGAATAACGAAGAAATTTATGACGATCTGCCGGATAAAGATATAAATGACGATACATCATATGATGATACTGATTATGATGGTGAAGTGTATGATGACGAGACGGCTTATGATGATGAAGCTGATTATGACGATGATGTAGAGTACCCGGATGATGGTGAGTATTCTGAGGATGGCGAGTACGAAGATGGCGAGGAGTATTCTGAGGACGGTCAGTACGAAGACGGCGGGGAATATTCTGAGGATGGTGAGTACGAAGACGGTGAGGAGTATTCTAAGGATGATCAGTACGAAGACGGCGGTGAGTATTCTGAGGATGGTGAGTACGAAGATGGCGAGGAGTATTCTGAGGACGGTCAGTACGAAGAAGACGAGGAGTATTATGAAGACGATCAGTATGATTCTGATGAAGCCTACGTTGACGATTACCAGGATAATACAGATTACAAGAATAATAAGCAGTACATAGATGACGCCTTTGGAGATATGTGGGACGAGCGTCCTGAGAAGAAGGAGTATAATGGGCCTAAGAAGCCATCGGTGGCTCCGCTTGTTACCTGCTGGATATTATTTGCAGTGTTATGCGTTGCCTATGTGTATTTCTTCTTTATAAAGGATACCTCCAAGGATAAGGGCAATACAGGAAATACCGCAGTTGTCCAGGATACAGAACAGACCGGCTCTGAAGCAGCTTCAACAGAAGAGGTTTCTGCTGATGATGTGGGCAAGGATAATTCGGTTGAGCTTGATATTCCTGAGAACGCTTCTTATAAGAAGTGCGATGATACAGCAATTACAGATGTGATAAATGCCTTCCTTACAGCTAAGGTAAACTGTGATCAGGATGGTCTTAAGTCCTGTGTTCTTGAGACAGAGAACTATGATGATATGTCAAAGGTGAATTCTGCTGCAGAATTTATCAAGGAATATAAGAATGTAACCTGCTATGTAGCAGATGGATATGATGATAACGGTAAGGTGGTATTTGTACTTTCCAATCTTGTTATTGCCGATGTTGATTCTAATCCGCTTAATATAGAATCCTTCTATGTGGCAAAGCAGAGTGATGGTACATATAAGATAAATGAAAACAGATCAACAGGTATTGAGAGTTATATAAACAATGTAATAGCCAAGTCTGATATACAGAAGATATATGCTCATGTAAGCGACAATGTACAGTATCTCTATAATAACGATCCTGCCTTTAAGGATTTCTACGATAAGATACATCCTACAGATACAGACAATACCGGTGATGGTTCAAGTGAGGAGGCAACCTCTGAGGATGATTCATCCTCAGAAGCAGACACGCAGGAAGGAACAGAAGCTTCTACAGAGTCTGCCCAGTAGGTACGAACTTACAAAGGATAAAAAAAGCTGCTTTTAAGAAAGGCAGCTTTTTATATAATATATATAATGTGTGGATTACGTATCAGATGGCTTCGGCGTCACTTCCGCTCAGGGCGATATCTATTCCTCTGGTCTGGACAGGTGTCGAGAACACGATCTGTGTCTCGGTATTTCCGAACTTCTGAAGCTGACCGATAAAGGCGTCAAGCTCCATGGTACTTGGAAAGCATACCTTCATAAGCATTGAGTAGGAGCCGGTAACACAGTTGCATTCAAGCACATTAGGGCATGAATCGATAAAAGGATAGAAGGTTGGCTTCTGCTTCGGGTCAAGAGCCATATGAATAAATGCTGTGATGTGATAACCAAGGGCTTCCGGGTTGACAGAAGCGTGATATCCTGTGATTATACCGTTTTTTTCCAGTCTGTCTATTCTTGCTGAGACAGCAGGAGAAGAGAGGAAGACCTTACTGGCAAGATACTTAAGTGGAGTTCTTGCATTTGTCTGGAGTAAATGTAATATTTTTCTGTCGATAGCGTCCATATGTGCCACATCCTTTTCTATATAATCTTTATTTGGATAATTATGTAAAAAGGCGCATTTCATAATGAAACACGCCCTTGTGATGATTGAATTATATATTATTAAGTTTAAAAAAACAAGTGAAAAATGAGAAAAAGTTTATTTTTTTCTCCAAAACCTCTATTTGTATGGATAAAACCAGAGGAAACACCGAAGAAATGAAAATGAAACGGAGATAAATTGATGGCGGAGAATGAAGGAATAAGATTAAATAAGTATCTCAGCGAAGCCGGTGCATGTTCCAGAAGAGCTGCTGATACATATATATCAGAGGGAAAAGTATGTATTAACGGAAAACCTGCGGAAATGGGACAGAAGGTCATGCCGGGAGACAAGGTTACCTTTAAGGGCTGTGTTGTGAGACCGGCAGATAAGATGGTGGTTCTTGCATATAATAAGCCCATAGGTCTTACCTGCACAGCGGATGAGAGAGATAAGGACAATATATTTGCCCATATAGATTATCCTATAAGACTTCAATATGTGGGAAGACTGGACAAGGATTCCCAGGGACTTCTGCTGCTTACCAATGATGGTGATCTTTCAAACAGCATACAGAAGTCCGTAAATAATCACGAGAAAGAGTACAGGGTAAGAGTAAACAAACCTGTTACGGAGGAATTTTTGAGAGCCATGGGCGAAGGAGTTCCTATACTGGATACGGTCACCAAGAAATGCAGACTTAAGAAGCTGGACAACTATTCGTTTACGATAGTACTGACTCAGGGGTTAAACAGGCAGATCAGAAGAATGTGCGACTATTTTGGATATAAGGTTGTGAATCTTAAGCGGATAAGAGTCATGAATGTAAGGCTTGGAGATATGAGACCGGGAGAACTCAGACCCCTTACATCCAAGGAAGAAAGCGAGCTGAGGCGATTGGTCGGAAAGAATTAAAGGGGGATTTTATGAAGGATATAGACAGAATAAAAGAGCTGGTGAAGACACTTAATTATGCCGCCATGAAGTATTATCAGGAAGATACTGAGATCATGAGCAACTTCGAGTATGATAAACTTTATGACGAGTTATGTAAACTTGAAAAGGATACAGGTATAGTTTTGTCAAACAGCCCGACTATTAAGGTTGGTTATGAGATATTAAGTGAGCTTCCAAGGGAGAGGCATGAGAGTCCTATGCTTTCCCTTGATAAGACAAAGGATGTGGACGCTCTTGTTTCGTGGCTTGGAAGTAATAAGGGGGTCATATCCTGGAAGATGGATGGACTTACGGTTGTTCTGACCTATGAGAACGGTGAGCTGGTTAAGGCAGTAACCAGAGGAAACGGAGAGATCGGAGAGGTAATTACAGGAAATGCAAAGATGTTTGTGAACATACCTCACAGGATCGGCTACAAGGGAAAGCTTATAATCCGTGGAGAGGCGGTTATAAGGTACTCAGACTTTAACAGGATAAATGATGCCATTACAGATGTATCGGCAAAATATAAGAATCCGAGAAATCTCTGCAGTGGATCCGTGAGGCAGTTGAACAATAAGATAACTAAGGAGAGAAATGTTAATTTCTTTGCCTTTAACCTGGTGGCAGGGGATGATGTTGATCTGGGTAATTCCTTTAACGGACAGCTTGACTGGCTTGAGTCTCAGGGGTTTGAGGTGGTTGAGCACTATCTTACCGATGGGGCAGATCTTAAGGATAAGGTAAAGATGTTCTCTGAGAAGATATCAGGAAATGATTTTCCTTCCGATGGACTTGTACTGGTACTTGATGATATAGCCTACGGAAGAAGTCTTGGAAGAACTGCCAAGTTCCCAAGGGATTCCATGGCATTCAAATGGGCTGATGAGGAGGCGGTAACTCATCTTACGGACATATGCTGGAGTGCTTCAAGAACCGGACTTATAAATCCTGTGGCTGTATTTGAACCGGTGGAGCTTGAGGGCACTACCGTAAGCAGAGCAAGTATCCATAATGTGAGTATAGTGAGATCGCTTGAGCTTGGTATAGGAGATGAGATCGCTGTATATAAGGCGAACATGATAATACCTCAGATTTCAAAAAATCTCACAAGAAGTGGCAGCGCAGAGATACCAAAGTCCTGTCCTGTGTGCGGCGGTGAGACAGAGATAAGGAATGAGGAGGGAGTAGAGACCCTTTATTGTACAAATGAGTACTGCCCTGCCAAGAAGCTTAAGTCATTTGGACATTTTGTGTCGAGAAATGCAATGAATATTGACGGACTGTCTGAGTCTACCCTGGAGAAATTTATAGATTCCGGTTATCTGGATAACTTTGATGACCTTTACCATCTGGACAGGTACAAGGAGGAGATAACAGGCATGGAGGGCTTTGGAGATAAGTCCTACGCGAAGCTTATTGAGGCGGTGGATACATCCAGAAAGACTACTGTGGCAAGACTTTTAAACGGTCTTGGGATACAGGGAGTAGGCGAGGCGAATGCCAAGGTGATCGCAAGATATTTTAAGGATGATCTGGATAAGATCATCAATGCCGGATACGACGAGCTGGTAGAAATTGACGGTATTGGAAAAATTATGGCAGGAGATATTGTAAGATACTTTGAAAATAAGGAAAATTGTGATACTATAGAAAAGTTGAGACAGGAGCTGGAGATTCAAATTGAGAAAAATACGGCGGAACAGATATTTGAAGGGATGACCTTCGTGGTGACAGGATCACTTAACCACTATGATAACAGAGACAACTTAAAGGCAGAGATCGAGAGCCTTGGAGGAAAGGTTGCGGGATCTGTGTCGTCTAAGACATCATATCTTATAAATAATGATGTAAACTCCCAGTCCTCAAAGAATAAAAAGGCAAGAAGTCTTAATGTGCCTGTTATATCCGAAGAAGATTATATTAAGCTTTTGTCTTGAAATGGCATTTTTGCAGATATTCCGATAAAGAATTACGGATTATTGAACAAGCAATGAAAGGAAATGATAAATATGCCAATAAGAATAGATGATGATTTACCTGTAAAGAAAATACTGGAAGATGAGAATATATTCGTAATGGGAACCAGAAGAGCTGTAGGTCAGGAGATAAGACCGCTTAATATCCTTATCTTAAACCTTATGCCTTTGAAGGAGGAAACAGAGCTGCAGCTTATGCGAAGTCTTTCAAATACACCTCTTCAGGTTAATATAACATTACTAAGGACTATGACATATCAGTCAAAGAATGTTACTAAGGGACATCTGGACAGATTTTATGAGGACTTCTCAAGTGTAAGGAATAAGAAGTGGGACGGTTTCATAATAACAGGTGCACCGGTTGAAAAATACGAGTTTGAGGATGTAGATTACTGGGATGAGCTTAGGGAGATAATGGATTGGTCAGAGAACAACGTAACCTCAACCATGCATATATGCTGGGGAGCCCAGGCAGGGCTATACTACAGATACGGAGTTCGGAAGTACGATCTTCCGAAGAAGCTTTCAGGTATTTATGAGCACCATACATTCCACAGGAAGACCCCTTTGGTCAGAGGCTTTGACGACTCCTTCTTTGTTCCTCATTCAAGATATACGGGGGTATCCAAGGAAGATATTGTGAACAATCCTCATCTTGAGATAGTTGCAGAGTCTGAGGTGGCAGGCCCTTATCTTATCATAGGTGATGGAGGAAAGAATATATTTGTCACAGGACATCCTGAGTATGATGTGCTTACTCTGGATAAGGAATATAAAAGAGATAAGAAGAAGGGACTTAACCCGGATATACCGGTGAATTATTATCCTGACGATGACCCTACGAGGAAGCCTGTCAAGTCATGGAGGTGCCATGCCAATACACTGTATGCTAACTGGCTTAATTATTACGTATACCAGATAACACCATACGACTGGACGATTTAAAAGAATAAATATATAAAGAACTGACATGAGAAAATAAAAATAGAAAAGTCGGTGTACTGACTTTTACAAAAAAATAATTAATTCACGGTATAAAGACCGGTGGATATAAAAATTTTCAGAAAGGAAAAATCTTCTGCATATGAAACAGAGGGTTAAAAGGTGACACATGGGGGAAAATAGAGGAAACTTTTCAGGTAAGGTAGGATTTGTCCTTGCTGCGGCGGGAAGTGCAGTAGGACTTGGTAATATATGGAGGTTCCCATATCTTGCAGCAAAGGATCATGGCGGAGTGTTTATACTTGTATATATCATACTTGCACTCAGCTTCGGATTTACACTTCTTACAACAGAGATAGCCATAGGAAGAAAGACCGGCCAGGGACCGCTTACAGCATATGGAATATTGCATAAGGGCTGGAACGGAATAGGAATACTGGCGTGGCTGGTTCCGGTTATCATCCTTCCGTATTACTGTACCATCGGTGGCTGGGTATTCAAATATTTTACAGTTTACCTTACAGGAGCAGGGAAGTCTGCGGTTGCAGATACATTCTTCACAGGATTCATAACCTCTGATTATGCCCCAATGGTATTCGGCATAATTTATCTGTTTGTTACAGCTATAGTTGTATTTCTTGGTGTGGACAACGGAATTGAGCGTATAAGCAAGATACTTATGCCTGTATTGCTTATACTTATAATAGGAATATCAATTTACTCAGTAACCTTAAGCCATACAGCAGATGACGGAACTGTGAGAACTGGTTTAGAGGGTCTTAGGATGTATGTAATACCTGATTTTTCGGGGATATCATTTAAACAATTTTGTATGATAGTTATTGATGCCATGGGACAGTTGTTCTTCTCCATAAGTGTAGCTATGGGTATTATGGTTACCTATGGTTCGTATGTTAAGAAAGATGTAAACCTTATGGCTTCCATAAACCAGATCGAGATATTCGATACAGTTGTTGCCATGCTTGCCGGTATGATGATCGTTCCTGCTGTGTATGTATTCATGGGTCAGGAAGGAATGTCTGGAGGACCGGGACTTATGTTTGTTTCCCTGCCTAAGGTATTTAATGCCATGGGTTCGGTTGGTTATGTTATAGGGCTGTTGTTCTTCCTTATGACATTATTTGCTGCGGTTACATCTTCTGTATCGGTCATGGAGGCAATAGTGTCCGGTATCATGGACAAGTTCAGGTTCTCAAGAAAGAAGAGTACTGTTATATGTCTTGCCTATGCTATCATCACACTGATAGTGGTATGTCTTGGATATAATAAGTTGTACTTCGAGATTAAGCTTCCTACAGGTTCTACAGGACAGATACTTGATGTTATGGACTTCTTAAGTAACAACATATTCATGCCGTTAGTGGCATTGTTTACATGTATCTTTATCGGATGGGTAGTTAAGCCTAAGACTATAATCGATGAGGTTACAAACGGAGGACAGATTAAGTTCAGAAGAAAGGGACTCTATATAGCAATGGTCAAGGTTATAGCGCCTATACTTCTGTTCCTGCTGCTGCTACAATCCTTTGGAGTATTTTAAGTTCCGGATTTTATATCTGCTTTCGGAGTGCTTAGGTTACAGAGCTTATATCAGTCCGGGAGTTTTGAGTTGATGATTTTTGATCGACCTGTTGACGGATTTTATGATTTATAGAATGAAAAATGAAATGGAGATACGTATGAGTTTATTAGGCATAATCGGGGCCATGGAAGAGGAGGTCATCAAGCTTAAAGAGATGATGACTGAGCCGGAGCTTATAAAGAAATCCGGCATGGACTTCTATAAGGGCACAATAGAAGGTAAGAATGTTGTGGTTGTTAAATGTGGTGTGGGAAAGGTAAATGCTGCCATGTGTACACAGACCATGATAGATGTATTTAACGTTGACAGCATAATCAATACAGGAATAGCAGGATCTCTTAATGCGGATATTAACATAGGAGATATAGTATTCGCTTGCGATGCGGTGGAGCATGATATGGATGTGGCTGCCCTTGGATATGAGCCTGGAATAATCCCTGACACAGAGATGAGTGTCTTCAAGTCTGACGAACATCTTCTTGATATAGCAAAGAATGCTGTGAAGAACTGTGGACTTACAGTGGGTGTGTTCACAGGAAGAGTAGTAAGCGGAGATCAGTTCATATCAAGTAAGGAGAAGAAGGAATGGTTGGTGAATCAATTCGGTGGTTTGTGTGCTGAGATGGAAGGGGCTTCCATAGGGCATGTTGCCTGTCTTAACAGAGTTCCGTTTTTAGTTTGCCGGGCCATATCAGATAAGGCTGATGATACTGCGGATATGGACTATCCTACATTTGCAGCTATGGCAATAGACAACAGTATAAAGATGATGACAGAGATAATAAAAAGCTTTTAACACTGGAAGTAAAAATAATGAATGAAAATATAAGGAGTGGGAGACAATGGAGAAAATTGCAAGCTTTAAGATAAACCATCTTATACTTAATCCGGGAATATATGTATCCAGGAAAGATAAGGTGGGAGATCAGGTTGTTACGACATTTGACATAAGGATCACTAAACCTAATTTTGAACCGGTGATGAATACTGCCGAGGTGCATACCATTGAGCATCTTGGGGCAACCTTCTTAAGAAATGATGAGAAGTTTAGGGACAAGGTTGTATACTTCGGACCTATGGGATGCCGTACAGGTTTTTATCTGATACTTGCAGGTGATTATGAATCGAAAGATATTGTTGAACTTATGATATCAATGTTTGAGTTTGTAAGACACTACCAGGATCCTGTTCCGGGTGCAAACCCAAGAGAATGTGGAAACTATCAGGATATGAATCTGGCGATGGCAAACTATTATGCAGAGAAATTCCTTACAGAGGTTTTATACAACATAACAGAAGACAGACTTGTGTATCCGGAGGGATGATCAGATACAGTTGACCTTTTGTTTTTTTAGTGATACGATAAGTTTGGCTTTGAAGCGAAGAGTGCGTAGTACTCGGCTTACGATATAGAAAAGAAAAATTAAGAGAGGTAAGAAAGATGAGTAAAAGTTTTGGAGATTTAGTTGAGCAGGTAACTAAGTGCGAGAAGAAGACAGTTTCAGTCTGCTGTGCACAGGATGACGCAGTTCTTGAGGCTGTAAGAGCAGCTAAGGAAAAGGGTATTGTAGACGCTATTCTTGTTGGAGATGAGGCAAAGATCAGAGAAATCGCCGCTTCTATTAATATGGATCTTTCGGACTATAAAATCATAAATGAGCCTGATGATATACAGGCCGCACTTAAGGCTGTTGAGCTTGTACATAACAATAAGGCTGATATGTACATGAAGGGACTTATAGATACAAAACACTTCCTTAAGAGCGTTCTTGATAAGGAAGTTGGTTTAAGAACAGGAAAGCCACTTTCACATGTATGTGTATTTGATCTCCCTGAGGTTGATCATCTTTTATTCCTTACAGATGTTGCATTTATTCCATATCCAACACTTGATGACAAGGTAAATATTATTAATAACACAGTAGAAATATGTGAGGCGTGTGGTGTTAAGAATCCTAAGGTTGCTCCACTGGCAGCAGTTGAGGTAGTAAATCCTAAGATGCCTGTAACAGTTGAGGCTGATGAGCTTACAAAGATGAATGAGGCAGGGGAGATAAAGAACTGTATAGTTGACGGACCACTTTCATTTGATCTTGCTACATGCCCTGAGGCAGCTAAGCATAAGGGGGCAGAAGGAAGAAAGATCGTAGGTGACGCAGATATACTTCTTTTCCCTGATATACATGCAGGAAATATTACATATAAGGCACTTGTCCACAATACAAAGGTTGTAAACGGAAACCTTATAACAGGTACAGCAGCTCCTGTAATCCTTACATCACGTTCAGATACGTTTGAAGTTAAGATGAATTCACTTGTTCTTGGTGCTGTTGTTGCAGAGCATATGAAGAATAAGTAATGCCCGGATGACTGTTAAGCTGGAGCGTATAAATTAAGAAACAAATAACAAATATGAATAAATGGAGGATTACTGAAATGTCATACAAGATTCTTATTATCAATCCTGGTTCGACATCAACAAAGATCGGTGTGTTCGAGGATGAGACATTATTATTTGAAGAGACACTCAGACATACAACAGAGGAGCTTGCAGGCTTCAATCTTATTATTGAGCAGAAGGATTTCAGAAAGAAGGTTATTCTTGACATTCTTGCCGAGAAGAACTTTGACATACATACACTTGACGTATGCGTAGGCCGTGGCGGTATGCTTAAGCCTATCCCTGGCGGAACATATCCTGTAAGCGACGAGCTTTTAGAGGATTTAAAAATCGGTAAGCAGGGACAGCATGCTTCAAATTTAGGTGGTGTGCTTGCCCGTGAGATAGGTGATGAGATAGGTGTTCCATCATATATAGTAGATCCTGTTGTTGTTGATGAGTTAATGCCGTCATCAAGACTCTCCGGTGTTCCTGAGCTTCCGAGAAGAAGTGTATTCCATGCACTTAATCAGAAGGCTGTAGCTAAGAGATACGCTAGGGAGACAGGCAAGAAGTATGAGGATCTCAATCTTATTGTATGTCATATGGGTGGCGGTGTATCAGTCGGTGCCCATGATCATGGACGTATTGTAGATGTAAATAATGCCCTTGATGGTGAGGGCGCATTCTCACCTGAGAGAGCCGGTGGTGTTCCATCAGGCGATCTTGTTAAACTTTGTTTCTCAGGAGAGTACACACAGCAGGAAGTTATGAAGAAGCTTGTTGGTAAGGGCGGATTTAACGCATATATCGGAAGCAATGATGCAAGAGATCTTGAGAAGATGGTAAATGAAGGTGATGAGCATGCAAAGCTTGTTCAGGATGCGTTCTACCAGCAGGTTGCCAAGGATATAGGAGCAATGTCAACTGTATTAAGAGGTAAGGTAGACCAGATCATCCTTACAGGTGGTATTGCATATTCTGAACATACATGTAACGAGCTTAAGAAGAGGGCAGGTTTCATTGCAGACTTCACGGTATATCCTGGTGAGGATGAACTTCTTGCTCTTGCACAGGGTGCACTCAGAGTCATGAATGGCGAAGAGGAGCCGATGAAGTATTAATCCTTTGATTTTTAACTGGGTGATATCTGCAGCTGTGATTGTAAAAATTTGGCATCATAGTATTTGTGCATCTGCCAATAATATTATCAAGACATAAGTCTTAATAATATTTTTATGGAGGTCATTACAATGGCAAACACAAAGAATTCTGGCTCAGTACCAGAGGCAAAGAACGCTATGAACAAGTTTAAGATGGAGGTTGCCAAGGAGATTGGTGTAAACCTTAAGGAAGGTTATAACGGTGACTTAACATCGGCTGAGAGCGGATCAATCGGTGGCGAGATGGTTCGTCAGATGATTAAGAAGCAGGAGCAGCAGATGTCAGGCAGATAGTTATAAAATACTATTAGCTTTTGTCAATATGACAGGATCGGATGACAGTTTATGTATCTGTCATCCGATTTTTGCGTTGGTTAATCTGAATACCGGATAAAGTTTATACATATTTTATATGGAGTGGGGACATAAAACACAAAAGTTGAGGCGTTTAGGCTAGACATAATTGTTGGAGATATGGTATAATCGAGTGATTGATGCGGTTATATAGCCGTATATAAATACAAGAATATAAAAAATGAAGGCATAAAATATATAGAGAGCTTCATTTGTGATTTTAAGGAGGAAATAATAAGATGAGTTTATCAGTAGAAAAGCTTGAGCATAGTATGGCTAAACTTACTATTGAAGTACCAGCAGAAGAGTTTGAGAAGGCGTTGACAGAGGCTTACAAGAAGCAGAAGGGTAAGTTTAATGTGCCTGGTTTCCGTAAGGGAAAGGTTCCACAGTCATTTATCGAGAAGATGTACGGTCCTGAAGTATTTTACGAAGAGGCTGCAAATCATGTAATCAATGAGTTCTATCCAAAGGAAACAGCCGATATTGATATAGAGATCGCATCAAGACCTACTATTGATGTAACACAGATTGAAAAGGGAAAGAATTTTATATTTACAGCAGAGGTTGCAGTTAAGCCTGAGGTTACTCTTGGCGAGTACAAGGGCGTAGAGGTTCCTGCAGTAGTTGTTGAAGTAACAGACGATGATGTTATGGCTGAGATATTAAATGAGCAGAAGAAGAATGCCAGCAAGAAGAGCGTAACAGACAGAGCAGCACAGATGGATGATGAGATTACACTTGATTTCGAAGGATTTGTAGACGGCGAAGCTTTCGAGGGTGGTAAGGCTGAGAACTATAAGCTTGTACTTGGCTCACATTCATTTATCGACACATTTGAGGATCAGTTAGTAGGTAAGAATATCGGTGAGGAGTGCGAAGTAAACGTAACATTCCCTGAGGATTACCAGGCTAAGGATCTTGCAGGAAAGCCTGCAGTATTCAAGTGCAAGATCAACGAGATATTCGAGAACGAGCTCCCTGCACTTGATGATGAGTTCGCTTCAGAGGTTTCAGGCTGTGATACACTTGATGCATACAAGGAAGAGGTAAAGCAGTCACTTCTTTCAAGAAAGCAGAAGGATGCAAGAAACCAGAAGGAAGAAGCAGTTATAACAAAGATTATCGAGAATGCAACAATGGATGTTGCTGATGCAATGATCTATGATATGCAGGAGAGAATGAAGGACGAGTTCGCACAGAGCCTTAAGTATCAGGGAATCGAGCTTTCACAGTACCTTCAGATCTGCAACGTAACTGAGGATGCTCTTATGGAGAGGATTAAGCCGGACGCTGAGAGAAGAATTAAGTCACGTCTTGTTCTTGAGGCTGTTGCAGCAGCAGAGGATATTCAGGTATCAGAGGAAGAGACAGACGAGGAGCTTACGAAGATGGCAGCACAGTATCAGATGAAGCTTGAGGATATCAAGGGATTCATGGGTGATGCAGAGCGCGCAAGCATTAACAAGGATATAGCAGTTAAGAAGGCTATCGACCTCGTTGTTGACGCTGCAAAGGAAGTCTAATAAAGCAGACGTGCTGTGTATAGTTGAAAGGAAGATGTTAAATGAGTTTAGTTCCATATGTCATTGAACAGACTAGCAGAGGTGAGCGTTCATATGATATTTATTCAAGATTACTTAAAGACAGAATTATATTCCTGGGCGAAGAAGTAAATGATGTGACAGCAAGTTTGATTATTGCACAGCTTTTGTTTTTGGAGTCAGAGGATCCTGGAAAGGATATTTCACTGTATATTAACAGTCCGGGAGGATCTGTTACAGCAGGTCTTGGAATATACGACACAATGCAGTATATAAAGTGTGATGTGTCAACAATCTGCTGCGGTATGGCGGCAAGCATGGGTGCGTTCCTTCTTGCGGGTGGTGCAAAGGGAAAGAGATATGCCCTTCCTAATTCCGAGATCATGATCCACCAGCCATCTGGAGGAGCACAGGGACAGGCAACAGAGATTGAGATTGCCGCAAAGCACATTCTGCGTACTAAGGAAAAGTTAAATAAGATGTTAAGCGAGAACACAGGAAAGCCATATGATGTTATTGCTGCTGATACAGAGAGAGACAACTGGATGTCTGCTGCTGAGGCATGTGAGTATGGCCTTATAGATAGTGTTATAGCTAATAGGTAATATTTAATAATCTAAAGGGGTATGGTAATGGCAGGTCGTAGTGACGAAAAGAAGCCTTTGAGATGTTCGTTTTGTAACAGACCACAGGAGCAGGTCCATAAGCTTATTGCAGGACCTAATGCATATATTTGCGATGAGTGTATCCGTATATGTAACGAGATAGTTGAAGAGGAGATGGAGGACACACATCTTTCGGATGATGTAAATCTCCTTAAACCAAAAGAGATAAAGAACTTCCTGGATCAGTACGTTATTGGACAGGAGGAGGCCAAGAAGGTCTTGGCTGTAGCAGTATATAACCATTATAAGAGAGTGTTTGGCGAGAAGGATTTTGATGTTGAGCTTCAAAAGAGCAACATCCTTATGGTAGGACCTACAGGTTCAGGTAAGACATATCTTGCCCAGACACTTGCGAAACTGCTTAATGTACCATTTGCAATAGCAGACGCAACAGCACTTACCGAAGCCGGTTATGTAGGCGAGGACGTTGAGAACATCCTTCTTAAGCTTATCCAGGCGGCGGATTATGACGTTGAGCGTGCAGAGCATGGTATCATCTATATTGATGAGATAGACAAGATCACAAAGAAGAGCGAGAACGTATCCATAACCAGGGATGTATCCGGTGAAGGAGTGCAGCAGGCGTTACTCAAGATTATTGAGGGTACAGTTGCGTCAGTTCCGCCTCAAGGGGGAAGAAAACATCCACATCAGGAGTTTATACAGATTGATACTTCTAACATTTTGTTTATATGTGGCGGAGCGTTTGATGGACTTGATAAGATCATCGAGAATCGTGTAGGCAAGAAATCCATGGGATTTAATGCCGATGTCATATCTCAGACAGAACAGGATATAGATACGCTGCTTAAGCAGGTTACACCACAGGATTTCGTTAAGTTTGGTCTTATTCCGGAGTTTGTGGGAAGAGTGCCTGTAGCGGTAACACTTGATCTGCTTGATGAGGAGGCACTTATAAGGATTCTTAAGGAGCCTAAGAGTGCTATCTGCAAGCAGTATAAGAAGTTGTTCAAGATGGATAATGTAGATCTGACCTTTGAGGATGATGCATTGCGGGCTATTGCCAGAGAGGCAATGGAGAGAAAAACCGGTGCCCGTGGTTTAAGATCAATCATAGAGAAAGCAACTCTTGATCTTATGTATGAGATTCCATCAGAGGAGAATATAGTATCATGTGTCATAACCAAGGATGTTATTGAGAATGGAGCGGCACCTATAGTGACTTACTCAGACGATGCCTTAGATCAGCCGGTGCCTCTCAAGAAAAAGCATACCGAGAAGAAGGCTGACGAGACAGCATGATAGACAGATAGTTAAAAGCAAGGGCTGGGGTATTTTATATTCCCAGCCTTTAGTATAATATTATAATATTTTTGATTACTAAGGAGATAGGAAATTTGGATAAAGTAGTATGGAATATGCCGGTGATAATTCTTCACAATATTGTCATTATGCCTGATTCAAATTCTAATATAGATGTGGTAACTCCGGAATCCTGCAAAGCTGTGGAAAAAGCCATGGCTATGGACAACATAGTATTTCTTCTGAGTGTTGATTCCATGGATGAGCTGGATAAGGGAGACATAAAGAGGATCGGAGTGGTTGCCAAGATCAAGCAGATGCTCAAAATGCCGGATAAGACAATGCGCATCCTTCTTGAGACAACCTCAAGGGGTAATGTTGAACTGCTGAATAAGGATGATGATGCATATAACGGAGACGTGGAGCTGCTTGCGGATGAAGAGCCTGGCAGGGACGACAAGGAAGCAGAGGCTCTTAAGAGAATGCTTGAGAATAAAGTTAAGCAGGCCTATTCAAATGGTCTTGGGACAAATAAGATCATGTATGCACAGATTGTTAAGACAGTGGTATTATCTAAGATGTGCAACCGTGTGGCTGAGTTTGTACCCCTTCCGATTGATAAGAAGAGAATTCTTATAGCCATGGATGATGTTAAGGAGAGAGCTGAGATTCTCATAGGCTATATTGATGATGAGCTGGAGATCCTTACCATTAGAAATGAGATACAGGAAAAGCTCAAGGAATGTGTAAATAAACATCAAAGAGAGTATGTTCTTAGGGAACAGCTTAAAGTCATCAAGAAGGAGCTGGGAGAGGATGACACGGACGAGATAGCGGATGAATATGATAAAGAGCTATCTGGGCTTGGAGCTCCGGAAGAAGTGACTGACAAGATTAAGAAGGAGATAGGACGTTTTAAGTCACTGCCATCCATGGCACCTGAGAGTGGCGTCCTGTCCAATTATATAGAGACACTTCTTGATTATCCATGGAATAAAAGTTCACAGGAGAACGGAGATCTGAATAAAGCCATAAAGATACTTGAACGTGATCATTATGGTCTTGATGACGTCAAGGAGAGGATAATAGATTATCTTGCAGTCCGTATCCTTAACAAAAAGGGAAATATGCCGATCATCTGTCTGGTGGGTCCTCCGGGAACCGGTAAGACTTCCATAGCAAGATCCATTGCGGAAGCTACAGGCAAGGAATATATAAGATTGTCACTGGGCGGAGTAAGAGATGAGGCAGAGATCAGAGGCCACAGAAAGACCTATGTGGGAGCTATGCCGGGCAGGATAGTCCAGTCCATAGCCAGAACGAAAACCAATAACCCGCTGGTATTGCTGGATGAGATAGACAAGGTAAGCAGCGACTACAAGGGTGATGTGTCATCAGCGCTTCTTGAGGTTCTTGACAGTGAACAGAACAATAAGTTCATGGATCATTATTTCGAGGTGCCTGTGGACCTGAGTCAGGTGTTATTTATAGCCACAGCAAATGATGCTTCAACAATACCGGGACCACTCCTTGACAGAATGGAGATTATAGAAATCTCGGGATATACTGAAAATGAGAAGTACAATATTGCGAAGCTGTATCTTGTAAAGAAATGCATAGAGAGAAACGGACTTACCAAAAATCAGTTAAAAATCAATTCTGATGCCATAAGATATATTATCAGAAATTATACAAGAGAGGCCGGAGTGAGAAGCCTTGAGCGTAATATAGACAGGATATGCAGAAAGGCATGCCGTGAGATATTGTGCGATGAAGAAGGTTGTGTAAAGATAACTAAGAAGAATGTAAGTGCATATCTGGGAACAGAGAAATACGCGGAAGAAAAACAGCGTCTTAACAATAAGATAGGGGCTGTCAGAGGTCTGGCGTGGACGTCCGTGGGAGGCGTTACCCTTGATATAGAGGTAAATGTATTCCCGGGAAACGGACAACTTGAGCTTACAGGAAAGATGGGGGACGTTATGAAAGAGTCTGCTGTGGTAGCTAATTTTACCAACGAAATTATGGCCACCCGTTTTTCTGAGGTTATGTGGCTCATGGAGCAGATCATGTGGAAAAGCTTTGATAAAAGGTTGGCAGGATTTCTGCTGGAGGAATGCAGCTTAGAGGGAACAAATATCCTCAAGATTACCCATGAAACCATTGCGAGCCACATGGGTACCGCCCGTGAGGTAGTTACCCGAATGCTTCGCTATTTCCAGAACGAGGGTATGGTCAAACTGACTCGTGGAACAGTGGAGATTACAGACAAAATCAGACTGGAACAATTGCAAAATGATTAAGCAAAAAGGACATCTGCTTGCTATTAGTTGCAAGCAGATGTCCTGATTTTATGCTCGATCCATTCCGCAGGCCGTAGCCG
>ERZ779829.496-NODE-496-length-17331-cov-2.270086_pt1 | contig 17331 bp, 18 predicted proteins | sample MGYA00511562_ERZ779829 | MGnify/ENA primary metagenome ERZ779829 (study PRJEB29588, sample SAMEA2151677) | human gut metagenome | biome: human gut; feature: human-associated habitat; material: faeces | place: Denmark | collected 2008/2010 ... | reverse complement strand
GAGAAGATTAGCTCTGTCGATAGAGTCAAGAAATTCTTTTTTATTAATAGATACTTTTGTTTCATAATCATTAGAAAGCATCTGATTAATCTTGAAGTAATCACCTTCAATAAGTCTGGAAACAACATGTGTCTGATCAAATTCAAATAAAACATGATTGTTAGTAAAATATATATTAACAAGACTTTCTGCATCAGCATTAAGAATCTTGCTTAGTTTTACCAGGAATAACTACTCTTACATCATCAGCTCTTCCTTCAAGCTTAATATTACGGATAGCAATTCTATGTCCGTCAAGACCAACAACCTTAAGTGTACCTTCGCTTATCTCAAAAAGCTCACCTGTCATCATCTTGTTATTATCGTTAATAGCGATAGAGAAAATTGTCTGGTTGATAACTTCCTTTAACTGGAACTGTGAAAGTGTTATCATTTTGTCTTTAATAATAGCTGGAAGGTAAGAGAAATCATCTCCAGACTTTCCGGCAATATTGAACTTACTCTTTTCGCATGTAATAAGAGCATTATTATTGGAGTCAGTAGATAAAGTAATATCATTATCGGGAAGCTTTCTTACGATTTCAGAGAAAAGCTTAGCGTCAATGGCAACTTTACCCTTTTCTATAATCTCACCTTCTACTATAGTTTCGATTCCAAGTTCCATATCGTTACCTGTGAACTTGATTTCGTTAGTAGTAGCATCAATAAGAATACATTCAAGAATATTCATAGTAGTTCTTGTAGGTACAGCCTTCATTACGATACCTACAGCTTTGTTTAAGTTAGATTTAGTAAAAACTAATTTCATGTTGATAACTTCCTTTCGATAAAATTGTAGTGGAGAAGAGCTATATATAAATATATAAATGCAGTAGCCGTAGTCTTAGGGGTTGTTAAAATGTTAAAAAGTATGTAAAGCCTTAAAAACACTGGATATATGAAAATAATAACCATGTTAGAAAACACAAAATTTAATGTTCAATGTATGTGAAAAATTAAATTTTAAAAAAATATACATAAATTTAAAAAAAAGTTATAAAGAACATTCAACATAAAAATAACATCTAATTAACAAATTATCCTAAAACCATTGTGGAAAACTTTTTAAGATGGATTAAGCTTCTTTATTAATATATCAATAGTACTCTTGGTCGTTTCGTTAGTAGCTGTTTCTTTGGCAATCTTTTCTGAACCATATAATATAGTAGAATGATCTCTTCCTCCTAAGGCTTTACCAATAGCTTCAAGAGGAGTCTGTGTCATCTGCCTGCACAGATACATTGCAATATGTCTAGGAAAAGCTATATCAGCACTTCTCTTATGAGATATTATATCTTCAGGCTTAATGTGGAAATGTTCAGCAACTACATCAATTATAAGTTCTGGTGTAATCTCTTTCTTAGAGTAAGGAGATATAAGATCCTTAAGTGTGTTCTCAGCAAACTCTGCAGTAAGAGGTGTGTGTGAAAGCTTAGAATAAGCTGAAAGTTTGGTAAGCGCTCCTTCAAGCTCCCTGATACTTGAAGTAATATTAGTTGCAACATAATCTTTAACTTCATAAGGAAAATCAATTCCTAAAGCCTCAGACTTCTTATTAATAATAGCCATCTTAGTTTCATATGTAGGAATCTGGATATCTACCGGAAGTCCGCTTTCAAAACGTGTTCTTAATCTGTCTGGCAGAGTTTCCATTTCTTTAGGTGGTCTATCAGAAGATATAACAATCTGTTTTCCAAGCATATAAAGGTCGTTGAAAGTATTGAAGAATTCTTCCTGAGTAGAAACCTTTCCTATTATAAATTGAATATCATCAATAAGAAGAACGTCAATATTACGGTATTTATTTCTGAATTCAGTGTTCTTGTTAGTCTTAACCGATTCGATAAGTTCATTAGTAAATGTCTCAGAAGTTACGTATAAAACCTTCTTAGATGGGTCACTTGCAATAATAAAATGTGCAATAGCCTGCATAAGATGAGTCTTACCAAGTCCGGCACCTCCGTATATGAACAGAGGGTTATATATCTGTCCAGGTGTTTCGGCAACAGCGAGTGATGCTGCGTGAGCCAGATTATTATTAGTACCTATTACAAATGTGTCAAATGTGTAATTAGGATTCAGATTCTGTGAAGCAAGACTATTATCAGTAGAAACTGAAGATGTCTTTTTCTTTAATTCATCTTCCTTTTTCTCAGCAGATGACATAATAATTACCTGATATTCTTTGTTCATTACTTCACATACGGTAACTTCAAGAAACTTGAGGTAACGTTTTTCAATATATACAATGCTCCTTTCATCAGTAGAAGCGTCATCTTCTAAAGATGAGAAAGTAAGAGTAAGAACATTGCCGTCAAGTTTATATATTTTAAGGGGTTTAATCCATGTTTTAAAAGAAACATCAATAATTTCATGTTCTTCTTTAAAAGTAGAGAGAATTAAATCCCATTTATCAATCAATGTCTGTAATTCATCCATAAATTCTAGGCCTTTCTGGCTTGTTAATTAGCCTGTCCAATCATAAAAATACATTCCTTTATATAATATATCATTTAGAAAATTATTTCAATATTTGGGCAGATTAAGCCCTGTGGATAATTTTATGGATAAAAATGTATTAACATGAATGTGGAAAATATTATAAACGCGAAAAAGGTCGAAAATAGGCACTTTTTCAAAAATATCGTTAATAACTAACGTAATTATAAAGAGTTTTCCACAAGTTATCAACATTTTGTGGAAAACTCTTTTATATTCTTTTTAAAAAATATTAAAAATGTCCTATTTATGCGGATTACTGGATTGTGAAAAACCTGTTGAAAGCGTTTTTTATAGAATTAGTATATATAAAAATAAATGCAGTAAATATCAAGTTTTTCTTGACTTTATATTATTTACACAATATAATCAGTTCTGTGTTTTGAAATTTTTTATATGAAAATATTCTTACCATAATAAACTATAATGGTAATGAAGGAGGTGCATAGACTATGAAGATGACATTTCAGCCAAAGAACAGACAGAGATCTAAGGTTCACGGATTCAGATCAAGAATGAGTACTGCAGGTGGAAGAAAAGTTTTAGCAGCAAGAAGAGCTAAGGGTAGAAAGAAACTTTCAGCTTAATTAATATTTTTCTTGATTTTGTTGGCAGATGGGAGTTTCTCATCTGCTTTTTTCAGATTATAATAATATTTTTTAGTAACATTTTAATTAATGAGAATGGTGAATGATATGAAATATAAGGATTTTCAAACATTAGGAAGTAATCAGGAATTTAAAAAGGTGTACAATAATAAGAAGTCTTTTGCTAATAAGAATCTTATTATGTATGTTTCTGAGAATGGAACGGATACTAAGCGTTTAGGAGTATCTGTGAGTAAGAAGGTCGGGAATAGTATTGTCCGGCACAGACTGGCAAGACTGATAAGAGAGGCATTCCGCCTTAGTACCAGTTGTATACCCGATGGATATGATTATGTTGTCGTAGCCAGAGCCAGTTTGAAAGATAAGGGTTTTTTCGAAACTAAGGAATCAATGATTCATTTATTGAAACTTCATAAGCTTTATAAGCAGGATTAAACAGGCGGTTAATATGAAGGATATAAAAGTTAAGCTGAAAAATGCGGGTAAGTTCATAGTTCTTAATATGATAAGATTATACCAGCTCGCAATATCTCCTTATAAGGGTGGTAAATACTGCAGCTTTATTCCAACATGTTCGCAGTATGCAATTGAAGCAATCGAAATGTATGGAGTTTTCTTAGGTGGGTGGTTGGCACTTAAAAGAATATTAAGGTGCAATCCATTTAATAAGAACGCTTATGGCTTTGATCCGGTGCCGGTAGGCAGATACGGAAAAAGAAAAAAGCAATAAACAATTAAATATTTGGATAGTGCTATATTATGCGGAGGTGACAATTTGAGTATTATTAAGCCAATTGCACAGTTACTCGGTTATATTTTAGACATTCTTTTTAAAGGTCTTAATGCAATCGGAATTGGTAATATTGCAATAGCAATCATTATTTTTACTCTGCTTGTTAAAATGTTAATGCTTCCATTACAGATTAAGCAGCAGAAGATGACTAAGTTACAGTCAGTTATGAACCCGGAGATAAAGGCTATTCAGGAGAAGTATAAGGGAAAGAACAGTGATACAGTAGCTATGCAGAAGATGCAGGCAGAAACTAAGGCTGTTTATGAAAAATATGGTGTTTCACAGTGGGGAAGCTGTGTGCAGCTTCTTATCCAGATGCCTATTCTTTTTGCACTTTACAGAGTATTCCAGCAGATACCACTTTATATTTCACAGATTAAGGTACTTTTCCTTAATATACTTGGACTTAATGGTGCTGATGGTATCTCATCTGTTTCAGGATATGCTGATACTCTTAATGAGATATACGGAAAGACTGTTGACTGGAGCAATACAAGCACAGCTGTAACAACACTTAATTCATTCACTGCAGACCAGTGGACAAAGTTAAAAGAAGCATTTCCAGCATTTTCTGATATGATTACACAGAATCTTGATAAGATTAACCATATGAATACTTTCTTAGGCGTTAACATGTCTCAGAATCCAGGTTTTGGTCTTCATATAGCTATATTAATTCCAATTCTTGCAGGTGTTACACAGTTTATATCTGTTAAGGTTTCACAGGCTGGCATGGAGCAGCCTGACAGTGATAATCCAGCAGCAGCATCTATGAAGATGATGACTTATTTCATGCCACTTATGTCAGCATTTCTTGCAATAAGTCTTCCTTCAGGTCTTGGTGTTTACTGGATTGCAACAGCTGTTATACAGACAATTCAGACAATCTTCATTAACAGATATTATGATAAGATTGGAACAGATAAGATTGTAGAAAAGAATGTTGAAAAGCGTAATAAGAAAAGAGCTAAGAAGGGACTTCCAGCAGAAACTATCGTTAAGGGAGCTTCTGTAAGTACCAAGAATGTAAATAATAATAAGAATTCTGCTAATTCTGAAAGAGCTAAGAAGCTTCAGGAGAAAAAGGAAGCTAATGATAAGAAAATTCAGGAATTAAGGGAAGCTGCAGCAGCAAATGGTAAGGCTGTTAAGCCGGGAAGTCTTGCTGATAAGGTTGGTATGGTATCAAGATACAATGAGGTCAACGATAAAAGAAAATAGAGAGGGTTAAGTAATGGAATATATTGAAGTTACAGGAAAATCTGTTGAAGAAGCTATAACTAATGCCTGCACTAAGCTTGGTATTCCAAGTGATAAGCTTGATTATGAAGTTATAGACAAAGGTAATTCAGGATTTTTAGGAATATTTAATTCCAAGCCTGCTAAAATTAAGGCAAGAGAAAAGCAGGAAGAGTCTGTAGTAGAACAGGTAAAGGCTGAAGAGCCTAAAAAGTCCATTGAAGCACCTGTTCATACAGAGAAGAAATTCGAAAAGAAGGCAGATGATTTCAAGAAAGCAGAACCTAAGAAGGAATTTAAGTCTGAACCTAAGAAAGAGTTCAAAAAGGAACACAAGCCTGCTGATAATCACAAGAATGCAGAAGTTAAGGAAGCACCTAAGGTTGAAGCACAGCCACAGCCTAAGGAAGAGCCATTTACAGCAGAACAGAAGGAAGTTATTAAGAAGGATATTAAAGAATTCCTTAATAATATGTTTGGTGCTATGAGCATGGAAGTTAAGGCTGATATTACATTTGACGATGAAGAAAATAGCGTTAATGTAGATCTTTCTGGAGATAACATGGGTGTTCTTATCGGTAAGAGAGGACAGACACTTGATTCTATCCAGTATCTTACAAGTCTTGTAATTAACAAGAACAGTGAGAAGTATGTAAGAGTTAAATTAGATACAGAGAACTATAGAAAGAGAAGAAAAGAAACTCTTGAGTCTCTTGCTAAGAATATTGCATACAAGGTTAAGAGAAGCAGAAGACCTGTTTCACTTGAGCCTATGAACCCATATGAAAGAAGAATTATCCATTCAGCACTTCAGGCAGATAAGTTTGTTTCTACAAGAAGTGAGGGTGAAGAACCTTTCAGACATGTTGTTGTTTATCTTGAAAGAGAGAATAATAACAGATATAACAGATAATTAGATATATGATTTTATTAAATGCTGTGGTATTATTATCACAGCATTTTTTATATGGAGGATGGAAATGGAGGATACAATAGCAGCTATATCTACAAGTACAGTGTCAAGCGGTGGAATTAGTATTGTAAGAATAAGCGGTCCTGATGCAATTATTATTGGAGATAAAGTTTTTAAGTCAAAAAAGAATATTAAGCTTGCAAATGTACAGAGTCATACGGTACATTTTGGAAATATATGTGATAACGGTAATGAAATTGATGAAGCACTTGTAATTGTAATGAAAGCTCCTAACACTTATACAAGAGAGAATATTGTTGAGATTGACTGTCATGGCGGTATTCTTGTTACTAAGAAGGTGTTAGAGGCGGTACTTAACGCTGGTGCAAGGCTTGCAGAGCCTGGTGAATTTACAAAGAGAGCATTTCTTAATGGAAGAATTGACCTGTCACAGGCGGAGGCTGTTATTGATATTATTAATGCAAAGAATGATTATGCTCTGAAGTCATCTGTTAATCAGTTAGATGGTAAGTTATCTGAAAAGATTAAGAATATAAGAGAGATAATATTGAATAATGTTGCATTTATTGAAGCTGCACTTGATGATCCAGAACATTTTGATATAGATGCTAATGTAGATAACCTTAAAAATGATGTGGAAAACTGTCTTAATAATGTGGATAACTTGTTAAAAACATGCGATAATGGCAGAATCATGCATGATGGCGTGCGTACAGTCATTTTGGGGAAAACTAATGCAGGAAAGTCAAGCCTGCTTAATGTACTTGCAAGAGAAGAGAGAGCAATTGTTACTGATATAGAAGGAACTACGAGAGATACTCTTGAAGAAATGATTAATCTGTCTGGAATTACTCTTAATCTTATTGATACTGCAGGAATCAGAAAAACTGATGATGTTGTTGAAAGCATTGGTGTTAATAAGGCTAAGAAGCTTGCAGAAATCGCTGATCTTGTAATATATGTAGTTGATTCTTCAAGAGTACTTGATGATAATGATTATGAGATTATGGAACTTATCAAGGATAAGAAGGTTCTTGTAATACTTAATAAAGCTGATCTTGCACAGGTTACAACAGCAGAAGATATTAAGAAAATAATGAATTGTGAGACAGTTACTATATCTGCAAAGCAGGAGACAGGAATTGAAGAACTTGAGGAAACTGTTAAGAATATGTTCTTTAATGGTGAAGTTAAGTTCAATGAAGATGTATATATTACAAGTACAAGACATAAAGAACTTTTAAAGAAGGCTGAGAACAGCTTAAAGCTTGTACTTGATGGAATTGATAACATGGTAAGTGAAGATTTCCTTACTATTGATTTAATGGCTGCATATGAGAATCTTGGTCTTATAATAGGAGAGGAGATTGAAGATGATCTTGCCAACAGAATTTTTTCAAAGTTCTGTATGGGTAAGTAATGCAGGTTGATAAGGAGAAGTAATATGCCTAATATTAGAGAAGAATATGATGTAGTTGTAGTAGGTGCTGGTCACGCAGGTTGTGAGGCTGCCCTTGCTGCTGCAAGAATGGGACTTGAAACAATTATATTTACAGTAAGCGTTGAAAGTATAGCAATGATGCCTTGTAATCCTAATATAGGAGGAAGCTCTAAGGGACATCTTGTAAGAGAAATAGATGCTCTTGGTGGCGAGATGGGAAAGAATATAGATGCTACATTTATACAGTCAAAGATGTTAAATGCATCAAAAGGCCCTGCGGTTCATTCACTCCGTGCACAGGCTGACAAGTCCGATTACAGCAGAAGAATGAGAAATGTGCTTGAGAATACTGAGCATCTGCACATAAGACAGGCAGAGGTTTCAGAGATTATTGTTAATGATGGAAAAATTGGCGGTGTAAAGACTGTTTCGGGTGCAGAATACATAGCTAAGGCAGTTGTTTTATGTACAGGAGTATATCTTAAGGCAAGATGTATATATGGTGATGTAAGTTATCATACAGGTCCTAACGGATTACAGGCTGCCAATCATCTTACACAGTCACTTATTGATAATGGAATTGAAGTGAGAAGATTCAAGACGGGTACACCTGCCAGAGTTGATAAAAGGTCAGTGGATTTTTCTAAGATGACAGAGCAGTTCGGTGATAAGAGGGTTGTGCCATTTTCATTTGAAACAGACCCTGAGAGCATACAGAAAGATCAGGTAAGCTGCTGGCTTACATATACTAATGAAGAGACACACAAGATTATTATGGATAATCTTGACCGTTCACCTCTTTATTCAGGAGATATCCACGGAACAGGTCCAAGATACTGTCCATCAATTGAGGATAAGGTTGTAAGATTTGCAGACAAAGACAGACATCAGGTATTCATTGAGCCAGAGGGCTTGTACACTAATGAAATGTATCTTGGTGGAATGAGCAGTTCAATGCCTGAGGATGTGCAGTATGCAATGTATAGAACAGTTCCTGGTCTTGAGAATGTCCGAATCGTAAGAAATGCTTATGCTATTGAGTATGACTGCATTAACGCTGTTCAGTTAAAGTCTTCTCTTGAATTCAAGAAGATTGAAGGATTATTTGCTGGTGGACAGTTTAATGGAAGCTCAGGATATGAGGAAGCTGCTGCACAGGGAATTATTGCTGGTATCAATGCGGCACTTTTCGTTAAGAAGGAAGAACCACTTATACTTGACCGTTCAGAAAGTTATATAGGAGTTCTTATAGATGACCTTGTAACTAAGGAAACAGCAGAGCCTTACAGAATGATGACAAGCCGTGCAGAGTACAGACTTATATTAAGACAGGATAATGCAGATATAAGACTTACTAAATATGGTTACAGAGTCGGACTTATAAGCGAAGAAAGAATGAACCGCCTTACCCGCAAGATTCAGCTTATAGATGAAGAAATTGAGCGTGTTAAGTCAATTAATATAGGAACAGGAAGTGAAGTACAGAAGGTACTTACAGATAACGGAAGTACAGAGCTTACAACAGGTGCTACACTTGCAGAACTTATAAGAAGACCGGAGCTTTCATATGATGTTCTTGCTCCAATTGATAAGCACAGACCAGAGTTGCCTTATGATGTATGTGAGCAGGTTAATATTAATCTGAAATACGAGGGATATATAGACAGACAGTTAAGACAGGTTGAACATTTTAAAAAGCTTGAAAATAAGCTTATACCAGACAGCCTTGATTACTTAGAAATAAGCGGATTAAGAAAAGAGGCTATGCAGAAGCTTGATAAATTCAGACCTCGTTCAATTGGACAGGCTTCAAGAATATCAGGTGTTTCGCCTGCTGATATATCAGTGCTTCTTGTTTACCTGGAGTCTCTTAGAAGAAAGCATTAATCATTGATAAGGAGAAATGTATGTTATCTTTAGTAGTTAATGTATAGTAAGTTAAATAATAAATATATCCTCATAAACTCAGTAAATATAAGGGTTTGTTAGGATATATCATTGTAAAGTATGTGTACCTTAAAAATTGAATATCAAATAATTATTATACAGTAGAATAATACTTAAACATACGTTCTGCCGATGGTAAAATATAAAGTAATAAGAGGTATTTTAACATTATAGACATATCATAAATGTATTGAAGGTATTTAATACATGGAACTACATGTTATAGAACGTGAAGGAAGGGAGACAGTTGTTCTACTGGATAATGAGATGAGAATTGTAAAGCCAGTATACGACTATCTGAAATTCCAAAGACAAAAGGATAAGGCTTTCAACACCTTTTAAGTTAGGTGTGTTCATCTCAATGACCTGTCAAGAGTTGTTGGATGAAAAATAATTTTAGGAAAGGAGAACGTAGTAGACATTATTTTGTGTAAAGAAAGTAATAAACGCTTATTTTATAATACTTTCAGACATACGATACAGTCTGCTACTAAAAATAACTTATGATTACTGAAAAAGACATGCAATATGTTCTTACAATTGCTAATTACGGAAATCTTACCAGAGCCGCCAATGCTCTGTTCTTGTCGCAGCCGGCTTTGAGCATACATCTTAAACAGCTTGAAACATCACTTGGCATACAGCTTTTTGAAAGAAAAGGCCGCCGCATGATTCTTACATTTGCAGGTGAGGAATTCGTGAAATCTGCCAGAGATATCACAATGAAGTGTTTTGAGCTTGAAGACCGCATGATTGATATTGGCAAAAATGTAGCTGTTAAACTCCGCATTGGTTACATGGTCCGTCAGGTTGAGTCTCTCTTTCCATCTGTTATGACTGCATTTAACAGACTGTATCCACAGTCAGTTGTATATGCCATTGACGGACATCTCTCAGACCATGAAGAGCAGCTTCTTGCCGGTGACCTTGATATGTTCTTTGGATATAACAGCGTGAGCAACACCAGACTTTCCTATGAAACCATATATGAAGACTGTCTTGTTGCCATTCTTCCCAAAAGCCACCCTGCTGTATCTTTCGCAGAATCTAAAGAATCATGCATCTATCCATGGCTTAATCTTGCACATGTAAGAAAAGAAAGATTCATCCTGCAGCACAGCAACCAGAGTATAAGACAACTTGAAGAAGACGCCCTTTTCTATGCTGATGTCCTGCCAGAGCTTACCTATAAGATAAGCAGTATTGACGCAGGAATACGACTTGCTGAACAGGGATATGGAATTGCATTTACACTAAACAGTTATCTTACTTCAATGAAGCTTTCACCTGATTCAGTTGTATTACAGGTTGGCGACCCAGACTTGCGTATACCATTCTCCGCTGCCTTCAGAAAAGAAGATGAAAACCGGAAAGAACTGAAAGAATGGATACGGCTGACTAAAGAGCTTGTTTCCAGACAATAAAATAACCGGCTGATACTGCATTTAGCTGTATCAGCCGGTATCTTAATATTATTCAATTATAATACTTCCACAAGCTCAATCCTGAAATTCAGTTCTTTTCCTGCCATCTCATGATTAGCGTCAAATGTGATATCTGTATCAGTTAAAGCAGCAACCCTTGCCGGGAATGGCTGTCCATACATATTCTGAAGATACACCTTATCGTCAACTTTTAGTTCTTCTGCACCCGGAAGCTCGCTTATAGGTAGTGTTATGAACGCTCTTGGATCGGCTTCTCCATACGCCTCCTCTGGCATAAGATGAACATCAATAACGTCTCCGACATTCATTGTTGCAACAGCCTTATCAAAGCCCTGAATCATCATTCCTGCTCCACAAGTAAATTCGAGCGGTTCACCTCTGTCGTAAGAAGAATCAAACTGTGTTCCATCATTAAGTGTTCCTTTATAATGAACCTTTACCTTCTTTCCCACATTAGGTCCTTCAAATGATGGTGTAAATGTACCACAGCCACCGCCGCAGCCGCCACAACCACTACCACAGTCTGATTCACCTTCATCACTTCCACAATGTCCGCAACCTGACTCTTCATCTTCATGGCTTCCACAGTGTCCGCAGCCATGACCTTCTTCATGATCGTGATGATGGTCGCAATTAACTCCTGCTGATGTTAAATCGCCATTAAGATATGCCTCAACTGCTGCATCTGCTTCTCCATCTGCTCCTGAATATACATCAATTCCAGCTTCTGAAAGTGCTGTGACTGCACCGTTACCAATTCCGCCACATATAAGAACATCTACACCTTTATCCTTAAGAACAGCTGCCAATGCGCTATGACCAGCTCCATCAGTGCCAATTACCTCTGCACGGACAATATTCTTTCCTTCTGCCTCATAAATCTTAAAGCTCTCAGAATGTCCGAAATGCTGAAAAATCTGACCATTCTCGTATGTTACTGCTATTTTCATTAATAATCCTCCTGATTAATATTTATTCTCATACAACGTATGAAAAATCATTTCAAAATCTTAAACAACTAAAACTCAATATTCACCGAACCATTTGCATATTTCATATAATCAAAAAGCTTAGACGCCGTAAGAAGTTCAAGCGGATCTCTTTCTATATCATCTTCCTCAAATATCTTTGCAACCTCCTGTATTTCCGGATTAGAAAGAGAATTCATATATTCTCTCAATTCAACTATCGGCATATTAAAAAGTTCTTCTTTGCTCTTCATAAATTAAAATCTCCCTCCAATATCTATTCCGAACGGCCTGTGAATATTACCTTGCCGCTATTCCACAATTCTGCTGTTCTTTTAGCTGCATCAAGCCTGTCTTCATCATTTTCAAAACTAAATGATGCTGACTGGCAGCCGCAATCCATACACATCACATAATAAGAGTGATTTTCCTCTTCTAATATAGAAGGTCCAAAACATCTTGGACAATCCTGCAGATCAATCATTTCATAAATTTCCATGCTGCAACTCCTTGTAATAATAATCTGATTATCATTTAATTTTACATTCTATTAGGGATAGAAATCAAGTGGAAATCATTATATATCTTACATATTTACATATATTTTATGAATTATACACCTTCAGCAGATTCATTAAATCATTAATCTCCTCCGCAATCTGCTTTCCGTTATCAGTATCCTTTACAAACACCCGCTGCTTTTCCACATAAACAACCTGTGATTCAGACTCAATGTCCCTATTACTATTAATTGCCATATTAATACTCATAAACGGATGATGTTCTTTAATCTTCATTCCATGCGAATTATAAATAAGTGTATAACCGGCTATTCCTGTGGCAGCATGATATCCTTCGCAGAAACCGCCGTCTATAACAATCAGTTTTCCATTAGCCCTGACTGGGTGCTGCCCTTCCTTCGTTCTTACAGGAGTATGACCATTAATAATATGTGCATTCTCATTGTAGAGATTAAACTCCCTTAAAATCATCTTGCAGATTCTCTCATGTTCATACTGGGCATAGTAATGATTCTTGTCTTCTTTAATCGCATTATTATAGTCAGCATTTTTCTCCTTGTCAAGGAATGTTCTTTCAAATGTTTTAATACACCTTCCCGTTACCGGCGATAATATATTGCTCCATAAAAACCACATAAAATCCACTGCGTCCGAATCACCAATTCTTGCCTGTCTCACCATCGACTCGCAATAGTCAAGATACTCACGACCTGTGTACGACTTGCCATCCACAACAATTCCGTCAAACACCCCTTGTTCATCAAGTGGCACACAGCCATGGAACAGAAGATTTCCATTATGAATCTTATAAATGTTTCCTTTGTCATATAGAAAATTAATATGCCTCTCAAGCACTGTGCTGTTGATAAAATCTGCTCTGAATCTTCCCATCAGGAACATTTCTTCCATAGTCAGCTCATAAGGATTATTCATGTCAATTGTTGGGAACTCAGTAGTGTTAAGAAAATATTCTTTATCACCGATTCTTACAATGCCCTTATCCAGGTCCATCTTGTCTAACAGAAGTCTTCCTTCCATTCTGTATTCCGGGTGTCTCTTAATAAGCTGCCCTTCAAGCTTGAATAGAATCACAGAAATAGCTTTATAGACTGCGTCATCAACATTTTTATCTGAATATGTATTAACTGCAAACTGTAGAAGAAACCTTAGGCTTATTCCATAACCATTCTCAAGAATTGACATAGTTTTGTACTTAATATTATTTCTGACCACAAGTGCCATACACACAGGATTGCCGCAAAAAGCTCCCATCCACAATATGTCATGATTGCCCCACTGTATATCAACACTGTGATGCTCCATCAACAGATCCAATATCTTATCCGCATGCGGTCCTCTGTCATATATATCGCCCAGTATATGAAGATGATCCACAGCCAGTCTCTTAATCAGGTCAGTCAGCGCAATAAGAAATTCGTCTCCATTGTGAAGACTGAGAATTGTTTCCATAATCTGTCTGTGGTACACACTCCTGTTGTCATCTTCATCCTTCTGCGCATGAATAAGTTCATCGATGATATATGCAAAATCCACAGGCATTGCTTTTCGCACCTTGGATCTTGTGTACTTAGAAGACAGAAGCTTTGCAATCTGAATCAGCTGGTTAAGTACATTTCTGTACCATTCATCAGTCACCTTATTTTCCTCCATAAGAATTGAAAGCTTCTCCCTTGGATAATATATCAGTGTACACAACTCCTGCTGTTCAAATACAGTAAGCTCATCTCCATACAGCATCGCTACCTTCTCTCTAATTACTCCCGAACAATTATTAATTATATGGTAAAATGCATCATATTCCCCATGAAGGTCACTCATAAAATGCTCTGTTCCCTTTGGCAGATTCATAATTGCATTCAAATTAATAAGTTCGCGGTAAACTGACTGTTTTGTAGGATATTTTTCCTTTAATAACTTTAGATATTTATCGTATTCCTTCATGGGTTCTCCTTTTTATCCACATACACCTATCTTAACAAGTCCAATAATGTGTATTCTCCCCTAGGTACTCTCGACATTTCATGATACTTTCTTATAGCAGTTACAAGAACCATTGGATCTCTGAAGTAATTCTTCACAAAATCATATGACTTTACTTCTGCCATCTTTAAATCTTCTTTGCAAAAACTGCTGGGTTTTTTCGCAGATTTCTTGAATTCTTTATATTTGTCCTCATTAAAAATAATCAACATCTCTATTTCTGGAGCAGTTACTACATTAATAACATCCACTTTGTCAGCATATGCCTTGCTAAGTTTAAAATTTTCGTGTCTTGAATCAAGAATTCTAATTACAGAAATTTTATCCTTGAAACCTTTTCTCAAATATTTTTGTTCAAACTTCTTGCCCTCGCGACAACGAAGTACTTCTTCTTCAATCATCTCTTCTCTTTTGAAAATCATAAGATCATAATCCAGAAGTATATCAATAATAGCATTTTCGGCTGAACCCTCACAAATACATGCCTTATAATTTGCTAATTCCATCAGCACCTCCTACCCAAGTGTTGAGGCAATACTCTTCTTTAACTGCATATAAGCCTCATATGTCGGAGTTGTTCCCTCAAGAAATCCACTCTGGTATGCATCACTCTTCTTGATATCATTTCTTTTCAGTATGTTTGAAAGATTCTCTACTGTAATGCCATTTCTATTTCTGGTAATAAATATACCATCATTGCGCTCGTATTCATCCAATAATTCAGGATAATGTGTAGAGAAAATAAGAGTTCCACCATTTCTATTCAGCTTGCTATCCATAAAAAAACGCAGCAATGTTGTTACAATTTCTTTATTAAAATGATTTTCTACTTCATCCACTACAATATAACCACCGCTCTGTAGTACTTCTTTTGCCAATGTAAAAATAATCATTCCTTTCACAGTGCCTGATGAAAGATAATCGTTAAGCTCTGCCGGATTATTTAAAAGAATTTCCTCTTTGCCTCTGAATTGCAAATGAATTAATATCTTATTGTCATTTTCATCAAAGTGTAATTTTTCAATTGTCGGATCCAAAAAAGTGATAACTTCAACTGGAATATCTTCAGAAATCCGCAAAACGTTTTCATTTGTGTATTTCAGAAGATTAACAATACGCATATTATCCTTAGTCTTTTTATTCCTCGCAATCATAATACTTACATCATCTGATAAAAAATCCTCCTGGCTGCTTCTAACCATTATAGGCTCTCTTCCTTCAAAATTAAGCATTGCCTTACGGGTAATAACCTCATCCGCAGATTTTGTCCACAATGACTCTGAACCGATGCTATACCTTATTCCTTCTGATTTATTCTTCTGAGCAATAATTATTGTTTCCAATCGGCATACTTCTTTTGTATTACTTGAATAAAAAAACATATTTAATTTAATCTGGCTTGAGTTTCCCAATATATCTCGAGATTCAATATGATTAATTGGCTCATTATTGAGTATTTCCAATGCAAGTAAAATAACCTTTAAGACAGAGGTCTTTCCAGACGCATTAATGCCAATAAAGCCTGTTGCAGAATTTACATAAATATTTGAAAATAATGGATATAGAATATTCTTTTGCTCTTCAGACACTCTCTGCTGTGCGTAAAATGATAAGTCCAGTTTTTCTTTAAATAACGGCAATCCTTCCGCTGTAATACGAAGAAGTTTCATGTCTACCTCCAAATTTATAAACACATTACTCGTTTTTATTTCTCATACAAATATAATATATCATTGTTTTTTTTATTTATCAACGTATTTTGTGTTTTTATTTTCAATATAAAAATTCATCATTTTCCTAATTACATGTACTCAAAATAATAATTTATTTAAAATAGAACCTCTCTAACAAAACAATATCATCAGTATTTATATATTCAGCATCTTCATAATAAATTCTTGACAAATTGTAAATACAGATTAACTTGTTTATCTATACTAATTCCTTTACAAGTTGTAAAATCACAACTATTAATGAAATGAATTCAGTTACAGCTACAACAATCTTCATAATTTCTATTTTAACATTATTACTCTTTCTTCTTTGAAGCTTTAATGAATAGAGAATTTCTAATATTCCTCTAATCATTCCATACGAACCTAGTAACAGTACTATAAATAAACCAATATTTAATGCTACATTTCGAAACTTTAAAATAACAACAACAGAAACAACTGTTAATAATAACCCTACAATTAAATCATCCAGCCCTTTCATATCTGCCTTCTTTATCCGCCCTATTTCAGTTAAAGTTCCAGCTATTCCCAATACCAAAAGAATAACTGCTATAAATTTTTCTGCTATATTGTAGTATTAAATATCTTAAAATAAACAACAAATATAGATAGCATAACAAATGCTGTTCCCAATGCAATACCATTAATGCTGCTATCTATTTCTTCCGAAAAAACTATCTTTTTATCTTTTTGTTTAGACGTATATGACTCCTTTGTGTTTACTTTGCAATATATATTTTATCAAAATATTTTCAAGTTCATTATCTTATATTTTAAATATTTTTGATGTCTCCTGTTTTTCTTTTTTATTCATAACTTTATAAAAATTGCTGATTGTTCCTAATGTTAATATAATATTAAGCCCCATAATGGAATATATTCATGTGCCTTTAAATAATGAGATATACATGGATCTGAAACCCGACTTCTTATCTGACATTGAATATCAAATATTAAATTAGTTATTAATTTATTAGAGTTTCATAGATTTTTAATATTAGTTTCCTTTCAAAAGTGCTATTTGTTCATCATAAATCTTCAATACCTTAGCCATAAAATCTCCCAAAGAACAATCAGAACCAACGGCTTAACCGGTGGTTTGTTCTAGCCCTATAAGGGCTCATTACCGGCTCTGGAATCTAAAGACTCATCGAAATGGT
>ERZ779829.471-NODE-471-length-17845-cov-2.413772_pt1 | contig 17845 bp, 26 predicted proteins | sample MGYA00511562_ERZ779829 | MGnify/ENA primary metagenome ERZ779829 (study PRJEB29588, sample SAMEA2151677) | human gut metagenome | biome: human gut; feature: human-associated habitat; material: faeces | place: Denmark | collected 2008/2010 ... | reverse complement strand
GATTTATTGAAAATAGATATAGAAAATTTAAGCAAATTCGGAGATAGAGATTATTCAACAGAAGAAATAATGAATATTTGTAAAGAATATAATATTGGAATAAATACATTTATAAAAGAATATGAATTTAATATTTTTCATATTCTTTTTGTTTCTTCATATAATTTATTAGAACGAGGAGGAATTCATGTTATGAGTAAACAAAGTCTATGGTTTTTAACATTATTTAGTTTAATACTAGTACTTAGTGTATATTATATTACAATGCCTAATGATCTATTGGTGTCAAATAAAAATAGTGATAAAAAAGTAGAAGAGAAAAATAATAAGACTACGAAGATAGAAGAGACTTCATCATTAGTTGCGATGAGAGTTAGTTTAGAAGAAGAAAGACAAAATGAGATGGATGTTTTACAAGAGTTATTAACAAATGATAAGAGTACATCAGAAGAGAAGAATAATGCTTATGAACAACTTAAATATTTAAATGAATTACAAGGTAAGGAAGAAGCTATAGAAAAAGAGATAAAGAAAACATATAATAATAATTGTTTTGTTAAGATAGATAATAGTAATGCTAATGTAGTTTGTATTGCTTCTAAACATGATAGTACTTTGGCTAATAATATTATGAGATTAGTACAGAAGTCTTATAAAAATAAAATGTTTACGACTGTTAAATTTCAAAAGAGTTAATTGGGTAAATACATACAACAATTAAGAGTTTTTTCATACAATACTCTAGGTGAAGTAAAAATGGCTAGTACAATATTAACGGCTAGAGAAAAGTCAGTCTTTGAGCTTTTAATAATTAATAAAAGTACTAAAGAAATAGCTAAGGAACTTGGTATTAGTGAGAAAACAGTTAGAAATCATATTTCTAATGTAATGCAAAAGTTGGGTGTTAATGGTAGAGCTGGTGCTGTTGTTGAATTATTAAAACTTAAAGAATTGTCATTATAGCGTGCTAAATAGGCACGCTTTTTCATATACTTTTTTAGGTGATATTTGTGCTTAGAACTAAGGCTATAAGAAAGATATTTTTAACTACTTTGACAGTTTTTATTTTACTTACTGTCTTTACTATTACTAATTATAATAATGATAATGTCTTAAGAACTAATTTAGAAATAGAAGATATAGCAGGACTTAAGACTAATGTTATTTATTTACTTAATGATGAAGGCTTGTTAGTACAAGATAGAGTATTATTAGATGGATCTAGTGTTGAAGAGAAAATAGAAAAATTACTTATAAATTTAATAGAGGGAAGTACTTGTAGTTTTGCTGACGGATTAAGTAAAGTTATACCTAAGGGTACTGTTGTTAATAATGTAGTGGTTGGGAATAAATATGTAACAATAGATTTTTCTAAAGAGTTACTTAATGTTAGTGAAGAGAAAGAAAAAAGTATGATTACAGCTATTGTATATAGTGTAATGGATTTAGATGATTTCTTGGGAGTTAGTATTTTAGTAGAGAGAAAGAGTTTAGAAGAGTATCCTAATTCAAAAGAGAAAATTAATAAGATATTAGATAAGAGTATTGGTATAAATAAGAATTATGATATTACATCGTTTAATAATATTAATAAAGTAGTTATATATTATTTAGAAAATATTAATGATAATTTGTATTATGTACCAGTTACTAAGTATGTAAATGATGATAGAGAGAAAGTTAATATTATAGTTGAAGAGTTAGCAAGTAGTTATATATATGAGAGTAATTTGATGAGTTTTTTAAATAGTAATGTTTCTTTGATTGAGTATGAAGAGAAAGATAATATTATGTCTTTGAATTTTAATGATTATTTATTTGATGGAAATGATAAAGTTTTAGAAGAGGTTTTATATAGTGTTGCTTATTCTGTTTTTGATAATTATGATGTTTCGATGGTTAGTTTTGAAGTTAATGGGGAGATTGTTAATCATATTGATAAAAATAACAAGTAATAGTTGGTTTTATTAGAATGGTTAGGTTATAATAAGTAATTATTGGAGGTCTATATGAATAAGGTATTTGATAAGAATGATAAATTTGGAACGATTAATAGTATTAGACAACTTCTAATTGAAGAGTTAAAGGATTATGAAGGAGAACCAATAAAGCTTGATTTGAATGGGATTTCAGGAATAGATGGTTTAGAGAGTTTGATATTTAAAGATTATGTTGATAGTAATAAGAAGAATGTTAAGATTATTGCTTTTTCTTATGATGTTTTAAGGAAACTTGATTTATCTAATGTATCATTTGATGGAGTAGCAATTGATAATTATGATTTTACTGGATTAACAGGAGTTAAGATTAATCCAGAAAAAGTTCAGGGAAAAGATTTAGTAAATTGTATATTTAATGGAGTAGAGTTTATTGGAGAATTTAAGGGATGTAGAATTTCTAGATGTGATTTTACAGGTAGTAAGGGAGCAGTTATTGATCCTTATATGAGAGTAATGAGTGATTGTAAGTTTAGTGGAGTTAGATTTTTGGATAATTGGGTTGGTACTGATGTTTCTAGATGTGATTTTACGGGTAGTACTACTTTAATGACCGCTCCTAGAGATATTGATATGACTTATACTAAGTTACAAGATGTTAAATTTGCTTGGAAGATTCAAAACTGTAGAATCGATAAATGTGATTTTAGTGGTAGTGAAGGAGCTGTTATTTTTCCAGAAGAATGGAAGGAAAAGTCAGCATTTGGAACTAATTTTGAAGGAGTTACATTTAGAAATGTTTGGTTTGATGGTTTGGATATAAGAAGTGCTAGTTTTAAAAATAGTGTTGGGGCTTTAATTGATTTAGATATGATCGAAGATAAAGATGTAAGTAATACAGATTTAACAGATGCTTATTTTGGACCAGTTGGAGAAGATATAAAAATTAATAATACAGTTTGTAATGGAATGAGTTTAAAAGAGTATCTTGTAAGTAAGGATGCTAAAGAAAGTGCTTATGTTAAAGTAAAGAGTGTTTTAGAACAAGCTAAAAATAAATAGAAAGACGTGTTATAAGCACGTTTTTTTGTTATTTCTTATTATTTTCTTTGATTTGAAGAAACTTTAATGTATAATAAATAATTACTAGGGAGTAGAGTTTTTATAAGAGACTTGTTATTCTCATAAAAAATGTAAAAGGCGTTGTTGATTATAATAGAATGGAGTGATAAGATGGAGTTTTTGAACGAGGAAACAGTAAAAAAAGAGAGAATTAAAAGAATAAGAGAATATTTAACATCTAAGTTAGAAAAGTATGAAGGAGAACCAATAAAGTTAGATGTTGATAATTTAGAAAAAGTTTTATTTTATGAGTCTACTAATGGAAAAAGATTTGCAATAGATAGAAAAATTGCTAGAAAGATTGATATGTCAGATGTATGTTTTGATGGTATGAATGTGTGTGGTTTTAATTTTACAGGATTTAAGGGAGTTAAAATTAATCCTAATAGAGTGTACGAAAGAAAATTTTCAGATACTAATCTTGCAGGAGTAGAATTTACAGAAGAGTTTAATAATTGTTCGCTAAATGATGTTTCATTTGCTGGTAGTAAAGGAGCATTTATAAATCCTAGTAAAAATACTATTCTTAGAAGTGACGTTTTTACTGATGTTATGTTTATGGGAGCAATAACTTCTGCAGATATTACATATTGTAATTTTGCCGGTAGTAAGAATGCGGTTATAAGTTTAAATGTACCTGGTGTTCAACAACCAATAAATGTTCTTTATGGAGCAACATTGACAGATGCTACTATAGTGGGATCTTTTGATGGTTGTTCTATTAGGGGAGTAAACTTTAAAGGGGCAAAAAATGAAAATGGAGAGAATATTAGGATTAATCTTAATGAATTAGCTTCAAGTGATTTATCTAATTGTGTTTTTGATGGAGTTGAGTTTACAGAGCCATCTAAACGTTTTACAATTATGACAGGAGCAGATTTTACGGGAAGTAAAGGATTTAATATAAGAACACATTTATTAACTGAAGATAGTTTAGATCATGCTAAATTGAGTGGAGTTACTTTTGATTGTGCAGCTATAGGAGGCATTCGTTTAGAAAAAATAGTTGGAGCAGATTTTACAGGTAGTAAGGGCGCTTGCATTTGGTCAGTATTTAATGAAAAAGATCCTGTGTTAGACATAAAAAGAACAGAACTTGTAAATTGTAATTTAACAGATGCTTATTTTCCTGAGAGTTATTTTTTAAACTATATTTTGAGATCTTTTAGAGGTCTTGATACTTGTACTTATAAGGGTATTGGTTTTGATGCGGCTGTAAAGACTTGTCAAAATGAAGAACGCGAGACGTTAGGAAAAGTTTATACTAAGATTGATAATGCTATTAAAAAGGCAGAATAAGGAGATAAAACTTAATGAGAATTGTACGTACTAATCAAGATAGAGATAAAAGTAGAATATATAATATAAGAAAATATTTGATAAAAAAATTAAAGTCATATGATGGGATTGTTAGTTTTGATGAATTTACTAAAGATGAATTGAATGAGATTTTATTCGATTATTGTAACAATGGTAAATCAAAAAGATTTGCTTTACCTAGAGATATTTATAAAAAGATTGATATGTCTAATGTTAGTTTTGATAATTTTGAAGCAGTAAACTTTGATTTTAGTGATTTAGTTGGTGTTAGAATAAATCCAAATAACTTGTATTTATTAGAGATTAAAAATTTTGATTTTTCTAATGTTACATTTTTAGATGAATTTAGAAATTGTACAGTAATAAAGACAAATTTTCAGGGAAATGCTGGAACAATAATTGATGGTAAACATGTTGAGGGAGCTATTTTTGCTGGAGGAATGCGATATGGTGGAGGAAATGAATTTGCAGATGTTACCTTCACCAAACCAATAAATAACGTTATAAATGGTTCGATTTCAGGAACTGATTTTACAGGTAGTAAAGGCGCGGTTATTGAACTTGATCTTGGTAAAGTTAATATACTTAAAGATTGTTATTTAAAGGATGCAACACTTTCAGGTACTTTTAGAAATTGTTACATAGAGGGTGCTAATTTTAAAGGAGCACATGGTAGTAATGGAGGAAGCGTAAGAATTAATCCTAATATTCTTGCGTTTGGACATTTAGAACAAGGATATGTAAGAGTTTTAGATGGCTGTTGTTTTGATGGAGTTGAATTTATAGAAGATACTACATCTCATGGTTGGTTTAGTATCTATAATACGGACTTTTCAGGTAGTAAGGGATTTGTAATATCTCCATATAATGTTTTTAAAAGAAACTATGAAGCAAGTGTATTTAAGGGAGTTAAATTTACAACTGATCCGATTACAGATGCCAATTTAACAGAAGCAAACTTCGAAGGTAGTGAAGGAGCTATATTAGAAGGACCACAAGCAAGTATAGCTCTAGCAAATTTAACAGACGTTTCTTTAAAATTTGCTGATCCATTTGAATTTTGTTTTTCACTTCGAGGAGCTCAAACTGCAACTTGTGAAGGTAGAAGTTTTCTTGATGTATTTAATGATGCAGTTGCTAATTTTTCGGAGAATGAACCAACGAAAGTTTATACTAAAATAGATAGAGCTATTAATAAAGATAAAAAATAATTTTGGAGGTATGGTTGAATGAAAATTGCCATTGGTGAAGATAAGAAAAGAAAAATAATAATTGAAAAAGTAAGAAAAGAGTTAGTACAAGCAGTAGAAAAGCAAAGAAATATTGTTAAGTTGGATAATTTTACAGCTGATGAGCTAAATGAGGTTTTGTTTGATCGTTTGACATGTGATAGACAAGGAAAACAATTTGCTTTACCAATAGAAATATTAAGAAAGATTGATATGTCTAATGTAAACTTTGCTGACTTTTATGCTGATAAAGTTGATTTTAGAGGAATGACCGGTGTTAAAATTGATCCTAATAAATTATATGAAAAAAATATTCGTGGATGTAATTTTTCAGGGGTTACCTTTTTAGATAAGTTTTCAGGAGGATATATAGATGATTGTAATTTTACAGGAAGTAAGAATGCAGTTATTTTAAATACTGTTAAACTTGGCGGAAGAAATAATTTTGGTGATGTTACTTTTGAAGGAACAATTACAAAAGGAAATATTGCTGGATCTAATTTTTCTGGTAGTAAAGGAGCAGTTATAGAAGTTGGTCCTGGTAAGATTACATCAGTTATAGATTGTCGTTTGAAAGATGCGAAAATAAAGGGAACTTTTTTAGATTGCTATATAGCAGGAGCTGATTTTACTGGAGCTTGTACTGAGGCTGGTGGTAAGATAAAAATTGATCCAAATGATTTGGCTTTTTCTTCCTTTTATGGAGTGTATGTGTATAATTTTGAGAGTAATAATTATGCTGGTATAGACCTTGTTAAAAATGTTAGTGGATGTAAATTTGATGGAGTAAAATTTACTTATGATTTTGGACCAATATATGTTTTTGCAATTGCAGGAGCAGATTTTACGGGAAGTGAAGGGGCGTTTTTCTTTCCTAAGGCGATTTTAAAAAATGATTATCATGGAGTTAAACTAAATGGTGTTAGATTTCCTACTGATTTTTTAATTACTGGAGCTAATTTAGAAGGGACAAGTTTTAAAGGTAGTGTTGGTGCTGTTATTTCTGGATTACAAAAATCTGTTGAGAATGCAGATTTAACAGATGCGGCTGTAATATTTAATAATCCTCAAGAAATGTTACAAATGGAGGGAGTTAAATCAGCAAGATATGGTAATAGAGCATTTACCGATGTATTTAAGGAATCTATTTCTAAAGAGTTTGATGAGCCAACAAAGCTTTTAATTAAGAAAATTAATGATGCGGTTACTGCTTCTGATAAATAATCGATTTATATAAAGTGAAATATAGGATGTGTAGTTTTATGAGACTTGCTATTGATGAGGGTAAGAAAAGAATTGATAGAAGTATTAGGAAAACAAGACAAGGTTGTTAAATTAGAAGGTTTTAGTACAGAAGAATTAAATGAACTTTTATTTAATTATGTAGAAGAGGGAGATACTAAAAAGAAGATCTTTGCATTACCGAATTCAATTTTGCAAAAGATTGATATGTCTAATGTAAGTTTTAATGATTTTTATGCCAAAAATATTGATTTTGGTCAATTTACTGGTGTTAGAATTGATCCTAATAAACTATATAATAAAAGTTGTTTCTATACTTCTTTTGCTGGTGTTACATTTTTAAATGGTTTTAGATCTGGTTATATAGAAGGATGTAATTTTACGGGAAGTAAGAATGCGGTTATAGGTGATCGTATTAAAACTCGTTTGAATCGTTGCAATGGTGTTCTAGAGGCTGAAAATTCATCTATTGGTAAGGATGTTGCACTTGGTGAGAAAAATGTATTTAAAGATGTTACATTTGAATCTCCAATTACGAAAGGTAATATTGTTAGCTCTGATTTTACTGGGGCACATGCTAAAAATGGTGATAAGATTAAACTTGATCCATTTGATCTGGCTGAGTCTAGAGTGTCTGGACAAATTGTGAGAAATGTTGGTGAATGTAGATTTAATGGAGTGAAATTTACTGGTTCGTTTGGTCCTATAGGTGACTTTGCAATTAGGATGGCAGACTTTACAGGTAGTGAGGGAGCAGTTATATGTCCTGGTTCTGTTTTTGAAAAAGATTATTGTTATGCAAAGTTAAGTGGAGTAAGATTTCCTGCAGGGTCTTTTATTAAAGATGCTCAGTTGGAAGGAACTAAATTTAATGGTAGTGAAGGAGCTGTTATTTCTGGTCCACAACAGAATATGTATGTAGCAGATTTAACAGATGCGGCGATAAGATTTAATGAACCTAATGATATTTTATATATTCATGGAGTTGAGACTGCAGCTTATGATAAGAAAGCATTTTGTGATGTCTTTAATGAAACACTTGCTAGAGAGTTTGAGGAACCAGCAAAGGTTTATGTTAAAAGGATTGAAAAACTTGGTCCTAAGGATAAAAATCAAAAATAGGTTAATGGGGGTATAACTTTATGGAAAAGATTGATAAGAAAAATGAAATGGTTGATAGAACTAATAGTGATTATGTGACACTGAAGAAGAAAAGAAGGCAAGAATTGAAAAAGTAAGAAAATATTTACGAAGAAGATTATCTAATTTTGATGGTATTATTAAATTAGATGATTTTACGACTGAAGAGTTAGAGGAGATTTTATTTAATCATTGTGCATATGATAAATCATTTGCTTTACCGATGGAAACATTACAAAAAATTGATATGTCTAATGTTAGTTTTGAAAATTTTAGAGCACATCGTGTTGATTTTAGTAAATTGACTGGTGTTGTTATTGAACCTAGTCAGCTGGCTGGAAAAGCATGTTGTGATGTTAATTTTTCAGGAGTTAAATTCTTAGGCGAATTTTCTTCCGTTTTTTTTGGAAGGTTGTAAATTTGGAGGAAGTGTAAATGCTGTTATTGGTGATGATGTTAGGTATGGGTGAGTAAATGACTTTACTGATGTTACTTTCAAATCACCAATTACGTATGGTGTTCTTAATGGAAGTAATTTTGCTGGTAGTAAGGGTGCTGTTATTGAATTAGGAGAGGAAAAAGTTAAGTTAATTATTGACTGTTGTTTTAAAGATGCGACATTAAAAGGAAACTTAATAGATTGTATTATCCAGGGAACAGACTTTAGAGGAGCTAATATTGATAATGGCAAAATAGAACTTTATCCTGACAAGCTTGGTGTAGGCTCTATTTATGAGTCTGATGTAAAAGACTTTTCAGATTGTCATTTTGCTGGAGTAAAATTTATGAGACCTATTGGTGGTAAGAATGTATATAAAATTAAAGGAGCAGACTTTACGGGCAGCGAAGGAGTAATTATTCATCCTTCGGTTATTAGTAAATATGATTATAGTAATTGTAAGTTAGCCGGAGTTAGTTTTATTCCAGGTACTAGTATAAGTGATGCTAACTTGAATGGTACAGACTTCACAGGTAGTGTTGGGGCAGTTATTAGTAGTAGTCAAAGATCAATTGTAGATGCTAATTTAACTGTTGCATCTGTTAAATTTATTGATCCTGATGATTTTTTTGCTATACCTGGTATTAATTCAGCAACTTATAATGGTAAAAAGTTTAAAACTGTATTTAAAGGGACAATTTCTAAAGACTTTGATGATCCAATAAAGACTTATACAAAGAAGATTAATGCAGCTATAGTTAAGGCTTCTGAATAATATTGTTTATGTTTAAAAATATCTATAAATAAGGCTTGAATTTAACTGATAAATGGAAAAAAGTAATAAAATTACTTGCAAGAGTGAGATTTTTATTGTATAATTCTATTTGTCAGTTGATTATGTCTGCGTAGCTCAGCTGGATAGAGCAATCGCCTTCTAAGCGATCGGTCAGGCGTTCGAGTCGCCTCGCGGACACCATTTTAAAAATCACCCTTGTTTTACAAGGGTTTTTTTGTGTTTTAACATTTTTACGTCTTATTTACGTCTTATTTTTAAGACTTTTTAAATCATTTAATGCTTTTACAGTATTACTTTTCTTGGATGGAAACATATGATAATATGTTTTTCTAATTACTTCTACTGTATCACCAACTCTTTCCGCAACTTCAAGTTCATCACACCCTAGATGAAATAATAATGATACATGCGAATGTCTGAACCCATGAGGTGTTATTCTTTTTACGTTTGCTTTTTTTATATACAAATCTAAATACCTTGCAAATGTTGTTGGAGCAATATAATCTATATTTCCAAATATATTCATGTCCTTTTGAAACTTATATATTTGTGATTCGTTTTTGTAATGCTTGGTTAATAAATCAATTAAATTATCATCTAAATCTATTTCTCTTATTGAATTACTTGTTTTTGGATCTACAATATGGATATCTTTGTTACCAGATTTATTTGTGTAACTTTTGTTAATTCTTAGTGTTTTGTTTTTGAAGTTTAAATCGTTCCATGTTAATGCTATAAATTCTCCGATTCGCAAGCCGGTAAAATACATAAAATTGAAAATCAGACTCCAATACTCATTATCCACATAACTTATAAAAAGGTTAAATTCATCATATGTCCAAAAGTTCCATTCTGAATTTTGCTGATTTTCTATTGATGTGATTCTTTTCTTGTTTATTTTTGATAATACTTTTCTATCAAAATTATAATTGTCTGATGCATAAGTTAATAACTCTTTTAAATAACCCACCATTTTATTTTGATATTTAGGTGATAAGTTTTGTTTTTGTAAATAATTATAATATAATGTTATTACATTCATTTTTATATAATTTAGTTTATATATTTTGAAATAATTTAATATATTTTTATCTAACGATTTTTTTAATTTGTAAGCAGTTGTACATTTTAAAGTCATTGATTTATAAACATACCATTCTTCATAAACCTCTTTAAAAGATATGTTTAAAGATGCATCATTATCGATTTTTAGTTGTAGTAACCATTTTGCTCTTTCCTCTTCTGCTTTTTCGCGGTCTATATAGTATTCACTACGATATTGTTTTTTTACTCCATATTGATCTATGTAATATTCTCTGAAGTAATATGCTCTTCCATCTTTTGTCCATCTTTTTTTACTTTTCTCCTTATAGACAGGCATTATATCACCCTTTCTGTTGATTTTAAATTGAAATTTATGATATAATGTAATAGAAAAATCCAATACATTATATCAGTATTGTACTGTTATCTTGTTTTTAGTCTCGCCAGACTTTTGTGATTTTTCAAATTTGACTTCGTGTTGCTGCACGAGGTCTTTTTTTTACTCTGTTGACGTTTAATCTTTCAAATATTTTTGCAATTGTTCTTTTGTAATTTTTGTCAAATCTTGACCAAAGAAAAATTCATATTTTACTTTGAAAAAATCTGCTATATTCAATGCTGCTTCAAGAGGGGTATCTATTTCCCCTTTTTCCCACCGTGATATAGATGAACGATCAACTTTAATTTTATCAGCAATTTCTTGCTGAGATATATTGAGAATATTCCTTATATGCTTTAAATTATTATTAAAGTATTTTGCCACTATAGATACCTCCTTTCATTTATATTTTACCATATTGCTTGTAAAATACAATTATAAAGTGAAAAAATGCACAAAAAATATTGACATTGTGAAAATATGCACATATAATTGAATCAGATAGGAGGTTAATAAATGATAGATTTAATTGCTAAAGAATTAAAGGCAACTAGAATAAGATGCGGCTTTTCACGAGAACAAGTTGCAGCAAATTTCGGTTTATCGTATGAAACAATCAGAAAATATGAATCCGGAAAGTTTAATTTTTCAATAGAAACATTGGAAAACTTATTGAATTTTTATAATGAACCATTAAATATTTTTTTTAGAAATGTCTGTGAAAATATGCACAAAAATAACATAAAAAAAATATTATAAAAGTCTGGCGAGACTAAAAAATATAATGAAAGGATTTGATAATATGAAGAAAAAATTAAGACTAAGAAAATGGGTAAAGAATACAATTGCAATTATTTGCTTTTTTGCAATAGCTTATTTATTTACTCATTTTATTTTGAATTCAATAAATAAATTTGATGAAGTAGCTCAAAAATGTGATGAATCAAAAGGATATGTTTGCTCCTATTATGAGGCAAGACAATTCTTAATAGATAATGAGTAATATTGATTTGAATTCAGCAGAATTACTAAAACTAATAAATAAACAATGGGCTACGACTAATGACATTATGAAAATTAGGGGTTGTTGCTACAGTACTGCTCTAAGTGAAAGAAGAGCAATTGAAAGCAATATAAAAGATAAATATTTGAGACTACCAAGATACAAAGTTCCGATGGAAGAGGTTGTTCTATATTATGGAATTAACATTTCATACTTAAAAAAAGCCAACAATTTGAACAAATAAAAAAGAAAGGGTTCGGTTATCAATAAAAAAAGAAAGGATGATTATATAATATGGCACAAAAAAGAATGCTTAGTATGAACATCATTGATACCGATATGTTTATTCAGATGCCTATTTCGGCAAGATTATTGTATTATGATTTTTGCATGAGAGCAGATGATGACGGTTTTATTGATTCACCTACAAAAATTATGAAAATGATAGGATGTACGGAAGATGATCTTAAGATATTAATTGCAAAAAACTATTTAATACCGTTTAAGAATAAAGTATGTGTAATCAGACACTGGCTAATACATAATACAATACGTAAAGACAGGTATAATCCTACAATTCATTTAGAAGAGAGAAATCAATTAGCAATTAACAATAAAATTTATGATTTTCAAGGCGAAAATGTGTCTGGCAACCATTTGGCAACCATCTGGCAACCCAGTATAGATAAGAATAGTTATTATAATAGTAATAATATATTAGAGCAGTCAACTGAGAATATTTTTGAAATTATTGAAAAGGAATTTGGGAGATTATTAAGTCCTTTAGAAATTGAAATGATTCAAAGTTGGGATTATCCAATTGAAATATTAAAATTAGCAGTGCAACAAGCATCAACGAGCGGACAGTTTGTTATTAAATATATAGACAAAATTCTATATAACTGGTCTAAAGCAAATGTACGTACTGTTGAAGATGCAAAAAAATATATTGCTAATTTTAGAAATAAAAAAGAAAGAAATAATCAGCTTGATGAGCGAAACTCAAGTACGTATTATGAGGAATTGTAGATGGATAATCAAATTGAACTTGATTTAATAGGTAATCTAATTCTTAATCCAGAGTCAATGAAAAAAATTGTTATAAGTCCAGAAAATTTATTTGATTATAAAAATAAATTTATTCTTGAATTACTGATAAGGCAATTTAAAGAATATGGGACTATAAACACAATAGGTATTATTGAAAATTATAAATATTTATTTACACAAAAATTTCAAATAAATGAAATATTACAGATTATGAATTTAGCAATGGCTGATGCTCCAATTACAGACGTGGATTATCTTCAACAGACAATCTTTGAAAGATATGTTAGAAAACTAATTCTAGATGAGATAAATAAGTTTAAAGATTCAAAAATATCCGAGAATGAATTGTTTGAAAATTTGCATAAATTTGAGTCGATGTCGATAAAGGTAAATGATCATAGACTATCTTCAGATGAATTATTTAGTTTGATAAATTCAAAAAATAAGAATATTAATCTAAAATTTTTAAAATTATCTGAATGTGCAAATATCCAAGAGCACGATCTAGTTGTTATAGCGGCAAGACCAGGAATAGGAAAGACAGGCTTTATTCTAAATATTTTAGAAGATTTATCATCTAAATATAATTGTATTTTATTCAACATGGAAATGAGCGAAAAACAAGTTTACCAAAGACTTATATCGATTAATAGTGGTACACCCATGAAATATTTAAACAATGCCGAAACTACTTATCAAGAAAAATGCATAAAAGAATCTTGTAATCAAATAGCAAATAAAAAAATAAAAATATATTCTCAAGGACAGACTATTTCAACAATTCGTAGAAAAATTGTTTCGGAATCGAAAAAAGAACATACGATAGTATTTATCGATTATGTAGGATTAATATCCACTAGTAGCAGCGATAGAAAGTTGTCACTATACGAAAAAATAACATCAATAGTTAAAGATTTAAGGCAAATTAGTCTTGAAAATGACTGCACTATTTTTCTTGTTTCCCAACTCAATAGACAAGTTGAAAATCAAAAAGACAAGACACCCAAAATTAGTGACTTAAAAGAATCTGGAGAGTTAGAACAGTCGGCAACTACAGTTCTATTATTACACGACGAAAATCATGATAAAAATTTGTCTAAATCAGAAATAGAAATTTCGGTTATCATCGGCAAGAATCGAAATGGAAGAGTTTGAATAACAAGGTTCAATTACCATAAATAAAATCAACAATTTTCAGATATAAAAAAGACAGTTGTTAATAATAACGATTGGAGAAAGGAATAAAAAGTGGAAAAGATAGATTATTCTCAGTTAAACAATTTATTAACTGAAATAAATAAAAAGGGAATACCTAGTACTTTGATATTAAATTTGTTAAACATTGAATCGTTAGCAGAATTAAATGTTAAACAATATAATTACTTATTATTTTTAGTTAAAAGTTAGGAGGGTTAAAATGTTTTCAGTAAAAAAGAGAAACACAGAAGCACTAAAAAAAGAATCTATGTATGAAGATCTTGTTGCTTCAAAAGAAAAAATAATAAAGATACAAAATGATCAAATTGCAATGTATGAAAAGATGATCAGCATGAAAGATATTTTTTCAGATATAAAAAAAATTCAAAATGAACTAAGAATAGAAATTTTAAATAAAAAAGGGAGAGTGAATAAAAATGCAAATAACAAAAATAGCAGTAAAAAAAGTAAATAAGGAAGATAGTAAATTGAGAGGATTCGCTACAGTAATTCTGGATGATGCAATTGCAATTCATAACATCAAGATTTTAGAGAGCAAAGAGAAATTATTTATTGCATTCCCTTCTTCAAAATCTAACTCTGATGATAAATATTACGATATAGTTCATCCAATTAAGCAGGATATAAGAATATTAATTGAAGAATCAATTTTAAAAATGTATAAGGAAGTGAAATAAAATGTTCTTTGGTAAAAAATATAAAGATGAAATAATTGAACTTAAAAAACAAAACAAGAATCTGCAAAAAAAATTAGATTTGGCGAATGCAAGAATTGGTGGTTTTAAAGCAGCTAATAACCGCTATAGGAAAGATAATAGTGAATTATCAAAAATTAATTTATTACTTCAAAATGAAATTAATGCAACAAAGCATTTAACAGAACAAAATGAAGAATTAAGAAAAATAACATCCGAGTTAAATTCTGAAAAAATAAGAATAAATAGTGAGTTAACGTCAAGGGTAAAAGAATTGTCACAATCAAAAAAAGAAATAGATACAATAAAAATTGAAAACCAAAGCAATAAAGAAAAAATTATCAAATTGCAAGGTATTGTTGATAATTTGAATAAGTTAATTAATACCAAAATGAGAGATAAAGTTTCCATGCAAGAATTAAAAAACTATTGTGAAGGAGGAAAAAAGTAATTAATTAAAAAATTATGTAAAAATAGTCATAGTATTCGTAGTTAACGACCCAGGGTTGCACCTCACACTCCTTTTTTTATTTTTTACGTATGATCAATGAGTTTGAGACTATGAGTTTGATTGATCATTAATTAATTATTTTGCAAAAAATTATGAATAAAAAGGAAGAAACTGTCGTAATAGTTGCACTTTGTGTAGTAGCCTCATCAATGTTAATACTTATTGCATTGCTCACTTCTATTTTGTTAAAAGATGAATGTGCTAAAGATACTGAATTATCAAAGTGGACTATTTGTATAAGAAAAATTGAAAAGGAAGGAGAATAATATGTCAAAGTATTTTCCTGTAAAATATGGCAGATCATCAGTTCGCCCTTTTAAAAAGGAAGATGTAATAAATATGATGATTATGCTTCAAAAAAAAAGAGATACTGAATTATCATCAAGTCGAAAATTTATTTATGATCGTGACTGGTTGATGATTAAACTAGGATTAAATACAGCCTTTAGAATATCTGACTTATTAAAATTATCAGTCAACGATAATTTGAAAAAAGGAATTATGTATATTCGTGAGGATAAAACCAATAAAGAACAATATTGGGAGCTAAATCAAAAATTGCATAGAGATGTACTTGAATATATTCAAAGAAATAATCTTTATGACGATGAATTTTTGTTTAAGTCAAGAATTGGTATTAATAAGCCAATCTCAACAACTAATGCTTGGATGCGAATAAAAAAATATTCAGATGAGTTAGGAATTAAATATTTGGTTGGTTGCCATTCGTTAAGAAAATGTTTTGCAAGAACGTTTTATGAAGAAACGAAAGACTTGATAACACTACAAAAAATGTTGAATCATGCTTCGCCACAAATCACATTAATCTATATTTGTTGGGATGACGAAGATCAACTAAATGCTCGAAAAAATTTTTATTTATAGGAGGAAAATTAAAATGAAGATTAAAATAATAAATTTATTATTCTTTGTTCATGAACAAAGATTAGAGGAAGGTTTTAAGTTTGTTTTCAGGGATGAAGTACTTGAATATAAAAATAAGGACTTAATTTTTGTGCAAACTGATGATTGTCTTGGCTACAAATATATACTTGAAAAAGTTTTAGATGAGGAAATTCTAGTATTGACACCAGATCTTATTAAAATTGATGAGGATAGTACTACTACACAGGTTAATGATTCAGTAAAAAAAGAAGATATAGATAATATATTATCTCAGACACTAATATCAGTTGAAAAATATGGAGATAAGACAACTATTTTAAAAGCAACTTTACCAAATGGTTTTGTAGTTGTTGAAAGTTCAAGCTGTGTGGATCCTAAAAACTTCAATATGTCTATTGGTGAACAAATATGTATGAAAAAGTTAGAAGATAAAATATGGGAATTAGAAGGATATAAATTGCAGAATGAATTATCTTTAAATTAGTAAAAAATATTTTTTTAATATATATCATTAATAAAATGAAAAAAAGTAAGTTCAACTAAAAAAGTTATGGTTTTTATGATTGCTAAAAATTATAGACTGCAAAGAAAAAAATAAAAAAAAGTATAGAATAATTGAACTTAATAGAATTATTCCATTTTGTTAAGTTCATATAGATAAGATTTGGGAGAAGTTAGTATGCAAAATGTTGATATTTATGAAATTGCTAGATACATTAAAAATGTTTATTCTATTAACCCATTAATTAATCTATCATGGGATAATTTAGAGCAAATATGTTTTACCAATAAAAAATTAAATCATCCTTATTGTTCTTTCCATTTTGATATTTGCCCAAAGTGGGGATATGCACCAGGTAAGTTACTTATTTACCACAGCCAAGAAAAAAAAGATCATACAGGTTGTGGTGGAAGTTTGATTTATGAAGGAATAGAAAGTATTGACTGGTTAATGCAAAATACATTCGGATTGGTAAAAGTAAATGAACAACTTGAACTATTTTAAAGAAAGGAAAAATAATAATGAATAAAACGATAAAGAAACTTTTGAAAGATTTGGAGTTGTGTAATGGCTTTTTCGATTTTATTATTGAACCTGATGAATCAAGAATTTTAGTTGATTATATAAAACAACTCCAAAAAGATAATAAGTCACAACAAGAAAGAATCAAATACTTAATGAGAAGTTGCAATAGAAAAGAAGATGTCATAGAGGAAAAAATTTCCGAATTGGTTGATTTAGATACTAGATGGAATAGGTTGAAAGAATATATAAAAAAAATAATTGTAGATAGTGAAGTAGTAAGGGAGCCGCAACGTTATTATAAACAAATCTATAGCTTTATGATTGAACTAGAACAAGGAGATAATAGCAATGAATAGTCAAGATTTAAAAGATTTAATTGATTATGTAATGGAACACAATTCTTGGAAACAATGTTCAGCACTTCTAGAAAAAAGAAAAATGCCTAAATATTTAGATTTTAGACTATGGTTTACTTTAGATACTAGAGACGGAATTATATTTTATTTGAAAACCAGACATTGTGGAAAAGATAAATCCTTTAGAATTGAAACAAAAGAAGATTTAGATAAATTTTATAAATGGCTAAACAAAAGAGATATAGATTAGAGGTGTAAGTGATGTTGAAGATTGGAAATTTTGTTTTTAATAAAAAGCTCATTTCGTATATATATTTATTTAAAAATAATTTTACTGGGGTGTATTATATATCTGTCAAACTAACAACTGAAGAAGAAATTGATATATCTTTTGATAGCCAAAAAGAAAGAGATGAAGAATTTGATAGGCT